>Ga0272441_10000120_pt1 | contig 169728 bp, 166 predicted proteins | sample SSMProp6N_FD_193582 | JGI IMG/M metagenome (GOLD analysis project Ga0272441, IMG submission 193582) | Marine sediment archaeal communities from Little Sippewissett salt marsh, Falmouth, MA, United States - SSM-Prop-6N | ecosystem: Environmental > Aquatic > Marine > Wetlands > Sediment ...
GCAATGGCGCCCAGCAGATGCTCGTCGAAGAACGGCTTCACACGCGCTAGATGCGATCGCGGGAAGCCGTGGCCGGCCCCGTCGATGACGATCAGCATCGAGTCGGCTCCCGCCGCCTGCAATGCGGCATCGAACGCGATCGATTGCTCGACGAACACCGTCTGATCCTCGCTGCCGTGCATGATGAGGAATGGCGGATCGTCCGAGTCCACGTGTGCGATCGGGCTCGCGAGGATCGCCAGCTCCAGGTTGTCGGCGACCGGGCCGCCGATCAGCTGCTCTTCTGGCATCAGATGCCAAGGATCCGTCCCGCCACGCTGCTCGATCAACGCCGGGAGATCTGCGGGCCCATAGAAGTCGCACACCGCGTGCACGCAGCTCGACTGCTCGGAGAACCCACCGACGCTTCCCTCCAAAGCCTCCACGCCGCACGAGGTACCGAGCAACGCGACAAGATGCCCTCCCGCGGAGGAACCCCAGGCACCGACATGATCAGGATCGAACCCGTACACCTTGGCGTGCGCCCGCAGCCAGCGGATGGCCGCTTTCACATCGTGGATCTGTGCCGGGAACGTCGCAACTTGGCTCAACCGGTAGTCGATACTCGCCACTGCGTACGCCTCCCCGAGCGTCTCCGGTGCATAGGTACGGTCCTTGCTCCCGGCACGCCATCCGCCGCCGTGGACCCACACCACCAAGGGAACGGGAGCGGCCTGCGACGCCTCGGGGAGATACAGATCCAGCCTCAGCGAGATCCCATCGACCACAGCGTACTCGATGTCGCGGATCACGCGATGCGCGTCGACCGTGGAAACCACCAGACAGATCGGCAACAGCACAGCCACAGCGTACACAACCATCCGCCGAACGAGGTGCGGGAACATGCGCCATCCTCCCACGCCGCCGCTCTTCGTGCAAAGCCGTCGACCCGATCCCCTTCGCAGACACCAAGGCAAACGCATCGGCAACGCTCCTGCGCGCGCCACGGGGCCGCGGCTCCGGCGACAGACAGAGGTAGCCGCTCGCCGACGGCCGGAACGAAGAGCGCGCCACGCTGTCGGAGATGATCCCACATAATGAGATCATCGAACCTTCGCCGTCGCACCTTGCGAGACTACCCGCGGGCGCTACAATGCCCACCGCCGAACGAGGTGATCGACGTGCCGCAGACCATGACAGAGAAGATCCTCGCGTCGCATGTGTGCGAGGGAGCGCTGCAGGTGGGACAGGAAGTGGGCATCCGCATCGACCAGTGCCTGACTCAGGATTCGACGGGCACGATGGCGTGGCTCGAGTTCGAAGCGTTGGGGATGGACCGCATCCAAGCCGAGTTGGCCGTATCGTACTCCGACCACACGTCGCTTGGTTTCAAAGGTGAGTCGACCGACGATCACGTGTTCCTCCAGACCATCGCCTCGCACTACGGGGCGAAGTTCTCCAAGAACGGCAACGGTGTGTGCCATCAGCTCCACTACGAGCGGTTCGGGGTGCCAGGGAAGACCCTCCTCGGGTCGGACTCGCACACACCGACCGGAGGCGGACTCGGGATGCTCGCCATCGGCGCCGGCGGAATGGATGTGGCCGTGGCGATGGGCGGAGGCCCGTTCTACCTGACGGTGCCGAAGACGATGAACATCGTTCTCACGGGCAAACTCCCGCCCAACGTCGGTGCGAAGGATCTCGCGTTGGAGCTCCTCCGCCGGATCTCCGTCAAAGGAGGCGTCGGGTACATCCTTGAGTTCACCGGGCCCGGCGTGCGCATGCTCTCCGTTCCCGAGCGGGCAACCATCACCAACATGGGCACCGAGACCGGGGCGACGTCGTCGATCTTCCCCTCCGATGATGTCACGCGAACCTTCCTGCGAATGCAGGATCGTGAGCAGGACTGGTCGCCTCTCGCACCCGACGAGGGTGCAGCCTACGATGCCACCCAGGAGATCGACCTCGCGTCGTTGGAGCCTCTGGTTGCCATGCCCGGCATGCCGGACAACGTATTCGACATCGAGGCCGTGGCGGGCACGCCCCTCGATCAGGTGTTCATCGGGTCGTGCACCAATGGTTCGTATCAGGACCTCAAGGTCGTCGCCGAACTGCTCCATGGCCACAAGGTGTCGACGGATATCGACGTCATCGTCTCCCCCGGCTCGCGTCAGGCGTGGGAGATGCTGATGGAGGACGGCAGCTTCCTGCAGCTGACCCGCGCGGGCGTGCGGATGATCGAACCCGGATGCAACGCGTGCATCGGCATCGGCTTCGTTCCCGGGACGGGTCACCTGTCGCTGCGCACCGTGAACCGCAACTGGCAGGGCCGCGGGGGCAACAAGCTAGGGAAGCTCGCCCTGTGTGGACCACAGGTCGCTGCGGCGTCCGCGCTCAAGGGCGCCATCGCTGATCCGAGAGAGCTTCCGGCCCCCGTTGTAGAGATCGACCACCTCACCGTGGACGACTACCTGATCGTTGAGCCGCACGGCACGAACACCCCCATCCGCCGAAGCCCGAACATCGTCCCCCTGGAACCGCAGCGTCCACTTCCGCCAGTGCTGCAGGGCGACGTTCTCCTGAAGGTCGGAGACGGAGTCTCCACCGACGCGATCCTGCCTGCTGGACCGCTGACGCAGCACCTGAGGTCAAACCTACCGGAAATCGCGAAGTTCACCTTCTACTACGAGGACGAGAGCTTCGCCCAGCGAGCACGCAACGCCGGGGGCGGGTTCCTCGTCGCCGGCGACAACTACGGCCAGGGCTCCTCCCGTGAGCATGCGGCGCTGGCGCCTTGGCAGCTGGGCATTCGTGCGGTGTTCGCCAAGAGCTACTCCCGGATCCACAAGGCCAACCTCGTAAACGTCGGCATCGTGCCGTTCGTCGCCGACACGGAGAAGATGGCACAGGGCGACAGGTTGCGCATCGCGATGTCGAACCTCCGCGGGCCGCTGGTCGTCGAAAACCTGACACAGGGGACCCGCATCCCCGCCATCGTTGAGCTGAGTGACCGCGGGCAGGCATTGCTCCGCGCCGGCGGCCTCCTCGCGCGAACGGCGGCCGACAGCACCTAACCATAGGACGGGGGAGAACCGTTGCCGCCAGAGACGCAAGAACAAGATCATCCTACGATCGCCCCACGCGAAAGCCGTTCGCTGACCACTGTTGATAGGTGCGTACGGATTCTTACCCTTCTCGCTGACGCGCCGGCTGCATTGGGCGTCTCAGAGATCGTCGCGAACACCGGTCTTCCTCGAAGCACGGCGTACCGACACATCGCCGCACTTCGTAGCCACGGCCTTGTCGAGGCGGACCCCGAACTCGACGGCTACCGTCTCGGAACAAGGATCCTTGATCTTGCCGCGAGCATGGACCGCGAGTCCCTCCACGATCTGGCGCTGCCCCGTATGGAGAGCATCTCAAGACAGATAGGGGAGACGGTGGTTCTCTGCGGGCTACGAGCGAACACCGGCGTGTGTCTGGAGAAGGTCGAAGGGCATCACGCCCTGCGAGTCTCGTATGAACTCGGGGACACCTACCCGCTGCACGCCGCGGCCACGGGGAAAGCTATCTTCGCCTATCTCAGTGCCGAAGAGCGGACGCGCGTCATCGACAGCATCGGCCTTCCCCGTCGTACGGATACCACCATCACCGACGCGGCAGCACTGCTCGCGGAGCTGGAAACCATCCGCGCACAGGGCTATGCCGAGAGCCGCGGAGAGTCCATCAGCGGGACGATCGGCATCGCCGCACCGATCTTCGGCCGATCGGGTCACGTCGCGGCGTCGATCGGGATCTCCGCTCCAGCGCACCGCGCCGAAGGCCCGCGACACGCGACGATGATCGAGCTCCTGCTCCGCACAGCGGCCGCATTGACGCAGGAACTCGGAGGTCAGGCTCCGAACGAGAGGATCGCAACCCCCTGCTAGGAAGGAGATCCACATGAGCGTCACGCAGTGCGCGAACGGGCAGCCCATCACAAAGTCGGCAGACGGATTGAATGTTCCCGACCGCCCGATCATCCCGTTTATCCGGGGAGACCTCATCGGGATCGACATCACCCCGGTCATGCTGAAGGTTGTCGACGCAGCGGTCGAGAAGGCCTACGGCGGAAAGCGTCAGATCCACTGGATGAAGGTGTACGCGGGAGACGAGGCGATCCGTCACTTCCACCCGGAGATGACTGAGGAGAAGCTCGTCGCCATTCCGCCGGACGAGCGCCAGCGCTACTACCTCCCAGACGAGACGGTCGCCGCGATCAGGAAATACCTCGTCTCGATCAAGGGTCCGTTGACGACGCCGGTCGGCGGCGGCATCCGGAGCCTGAACGTGGCTTTGCGGATCCTGCTCGACCTGTACGTCTGCCTGCGACCGGTCCAGTGGTACGGGACGCCCGCTCCGGTGAAGAACCCCCAGGATCTCGACATCGTCTTCTTCCGCGAGAACACCGAGGATGTCTACGCCGGGATCGAGTGGAAGGCGGGTACGCCCGAGGCAGACAAGGTCATCCGCTGGCTGAGCGACGAGATGGGCGTCGGCAAGAGGATCCGATTCACCGAGATGTGCGGAATCGGCGTCAAGCCAATCAGCGAGCAGGGCTCGAAGCGGCTTGTGCGCGCGGCGATCGAGTACGCCGTCCAGAACAAGCGCAAGTCGATCACGCTGGCGCACAAGGGCAACATCATGAAGTTCACCGAGGGCGCGTTCCGCGACTGGGGCTACGAAGTCGCGGAGGAGTTCCCGCAGCTCATCACCGAGGAAGAGGTCGCGGCGGAGTACGGCGGACAGGTTCCCGAGGGCAAGATCCTGATCAAGGACCGGATCGCCGACCAGTTCTTCCAGCAGATGCTCCTCCGCCCGGACGAGTACGACGTGGTTGCGACGATGAACCTGAACGGCGACTACATGTCCGACGCCGCGGCGGCCCAGGTCGGTGGGCTCGGCGTGGCTCCCGGCGCCAACATCAACTACGAGACCGGCATCGGCTGCTTCGAGCCAACGCACGGGACGGCCCCGAAATACGCGGGGCTGGACAAGGTGAATCCGGGAAGCCTGATTCTGTCGGCCGTGGCGATGCTCCGGTACATGGGCTGGTCCGAGGCGGCCGAGGGGATCATCGCCGCCCTCAGAGCGGCGATTCTCTCCAAGCACGTCACCTACGACCTGGCTCGTCAGATGGAGGACGCGACCGAGATCTCCTGTTCCGCGTTCGGCGGGCGGATCATCGCTGCACTCTAGGAAGGACATCATGGCACAGCGAGGGATACGCGAGTACGACGCGAAGCGCATGCTGGCGAGAGCGCTCGGTGCCGTGGCGGGTGGGCCGGCAGCCGACGAGCGACTCGTCCTCGTCGGCCCGGAGACAGACCTCGACGGACTGCCGGCGGAACACCCGTGGCTCAAGACGACGAAGCTCGTGGCAAAGCCCGATCAGCTGTTCGGCAAACGCGGGAAGAACAACCTGCTCTACGTCGATGCAAGCGTTGACGAAGTCAAAGCCTGGATCAGCGAGCAGATGAATCAGGAGGTCACGATCGAAGGTGCCGGCGGGAAGACGAAGGGCGTTCTCACCCACTTCCTGATCGAGCCGTTCGTGCCGCACGAGGTCGAGTACTACCTCGCGATGACGTCGAAACGTGCTGCGGATGTCATCCACTTCTCGACGCAGGGCGGCGTCGACATCGAGTCGGTCTGGGATACGGTGATCGAGACTGAGATCCCGATCCTCGGCGCGTTCGACGAGGCGGCGCTCGCGAAGCGGCTGCCCGAGCTCCCGGAGAAGGAGCGGATCGTCTCATTCATCGAGGCGCTCTACCGCTTCTACGTCGACTACCACTTCGCCTACCTCGAGGTCAACCCCTTCACCTTCTCCAATGAAGGCACGCTTGTGCCCCTCGATTGCGTCGCCAAGCTCGACGACACGGCGGCGTACCAGTGTGCCGAGAGGTGGGGAGAGATCGAGTTTCCCAAGCCGTTCGGGTCGACGATGACCAAGGAAGAGGCGTACGTGAAGTCGCTCGACGAGAAGACCGGCGCCTCGCTCAAGCTGACCGTTCTCAACCCGGACGGTCGGGTCTGGCTCCTCGTCGCCGGCGGCGGGGCATCGGTCATCTACGCCGACACTGTCGTCGACCTCGGGTCCGCGAACGAACTGGCGAACTACGGCGAGTACTCGGGCGATCCGTCGACCGAGCTGACCTATGAGTACACCAAGACGGTCCTCGACCTGATGACGCGGTCGCCCGCCGCGGGCGGGAAGCCGAAGCTCCTCATCGTCGGCGGCGGCATCGCCAACTTCACTGACGTCGCCAAGACGTTTACCGGGATCATCCAGGCGCTCGAGGAGTACAAGGACCGGCTGCAGAAGAACAAGGTCAAGGTCTACGTTCGCCGCGGCGGCCCGAACCACGTCGATGGCCTGGCGAAGATGCGGCGGGCCGGCGAGCGGATCGGGGTGCCGATCGAGGTCTACGGCCCGGAGACCCACATGACGGCCGTCGTCTCGATGGCGCTCGAAGGGGGAAGGTAGGATGGAACGCTACGAGCTCTTCTCGCGGGAGACGCAGGCGTTCGTGTACGGCAACCAGACGCGCGCCGCGCAGCGGATGCTCGACTTCGACTACCTCTGCCGCAAGGACGTGCCGTCTGTCGTCGCGATGATCACGCCCGAGCGCGGCGGGTACGAGAAGTTCTTCTGGGGGACGAAGGAGATCACGATTCCCAAGGTGCGGAGCCTCGCCGAGGCGACGAAGCGCTGGCCGAACGCCGATGTGATGGTCAACTTCGCCTCGCAGCGTTCGGCGTTCGACTCGACGATGGAGGCGCTCGCCTCCGCCTCCATCCGCACCGTCGCCGTCATCGCCGAGGGCGTCCCCGAGCGGCACGCGCGAATCCTCGCCGCGACCGCGAAGGCGCGGGAAAAGTGGATCATCGGCCCGGCGACCGTCGGCGGGCTCAAGGCTGGCTGCTTCAAGATCGGCAATACCGCGGGCACGATGGACAACATCAAGGAGGCCAAGCTCTACCGGCCCGGATCGGTCGGGTTCGTCTCCGTCTCAGGAGGGATGTCGAACGAGGCGTACAACATCATCGCTCGCGCGACCGACGGCCTCTACGAAGGGATCGCGATCGGCGGGGACGCGTTCCCCGGCTCGACCTTGATCGACCACCTGCTCCGCTACGAGGAGAACCCGAAGATCAAGCTCCTCGTCTGCCTCGGTGAGGTCGGGGGCACGGCCGAGCACGCGATCGCGGCGGCCGTCAAGGACGCGCGGATCAAGAAACCGCTCGTCATGTGGACAACAGGGACGTGCGCCAAGGTCTTGCCCGGCGAGGTTCAGTTCGGCCACGCCGGTGCCAAGGCCGGCGCGGCGAACGAGACCGCCGACGCAAAGAACCAGGCGCTGCGCAACGCCGGAGTCATCGTTCCCGACTCGTTCGACGACTACGGCGACAAGATCGAGGAGACCTACGAGAAGCTCGTCGCCGACGGGACCATCGTTCCCGCACAGGAGTTCGATCCCCCGGCGATCCCGATGGACTACGCCCAAGCAGCCGCCGAGGGGCTCGTGCGCAAGCCGACCAACTTCATCTCGACCATCTGCGACGAGTCCAGCGATGTGCACACCTACTGCGGCGTGCCGATCGACGAGGTCATCGACCGGAAGCTCGGGATCGGCGGCGTGATCGGCCTCCTCTGGTTCAAGAAGGAGATCCCTGTCTACGCTCGCGAGTTTCTCGAGATGGTCATCCAGATCATTGCCGACCACGGCGCCGCCGTCGCCGGCGCGCACAATGCCATCGTCACCGCCCGCGCGGGCAAGGACCTCATCTCCTCGCTGGTCAGCGGCATCCTGACCATCGGCCCCCGGTTCGGCGGGGCGGTCAACGGCGCCGCCGAGCATTTCCTGTTCGGGCTGCGGAACCAGATGCCCCCGCGCGACTTCGTCGACCACATGAAGTCGAAGAACGTCAACATCCAGGGAATCGGCCACCGGCTGAAGAGCCTGGAGAACCCCGACAAGCGCGTCGAGCTGATGAAAGCGTTCGCCAAGACCCGCTTCCAGGCGACGCCGCTGCTCGACTACGCGCTGTCCGTCGAGGCCGTCACGACACAGAAGAAGAGCAACCTCATCCTCAACGTCGACGGCACCATCGGCGTGCTCTTGGTCGACTTACTCAAGGAGCTCCAGTTCTCCGACGACGAGATCGATCGCATGATCGCCATGGGCACGTTCAATGCGTTGTTCATCCTCGGCCGATCGATCGGGCTGATGGGCCACTACTTCGACCAGAATCGACTCGAACAGGGACTGTATCGACATCCTCTGGACGACATCCTCTACGACGTGCCGGAACGCCCAGAGACGATCATCTAGCTCACGATCGGCGGAACCGGTATGCGTCCGCGACTCGCGGCGCGATGACGTAGCGATAAGACCATCGGGCACCGAACGAGGTTGGGCAGCACCGGCTCGGCAGCCCGGGTATACTCCGCCGCGAACAGGGAGGTCCACGATGCACTACTCGCCCTCATTGGCTCTCGCAACGGCCGCCTTCGAAGTGATCATCGCGCTGTGGGCCATGAGCCACCTGTACCGCTTGGCTCAGGAGGACAAGGCATCGAGTGCCCAAGGGGCTCACCGCGAAGACACGGCGTCGTCGCTCCGAGATCGACCGGTTCTACGGACGACTGCGAGCATGCTGTGGCTCCTCGCTGGCTACCAGCTTGCGGAGGTTGCCATCTGCGCCCACACGGGAGTGGCAGGCTTCCTGCCCCGACTCGCGTTCCTGATCGTCACGTGGCTCCCTCCGCTCGGTCTACTGCTCATCGCGCAGATTCATCGGCCTCGTGCGCGTGCTCTCTACCTGCCGGCCCACTTGTTCTTCGCCGCCTCCACAGGCATCACCGCCTGGATTCTCCTTGACCCCGGGTTCGCTGTGGCATCCGTATGCAACGCCGTATTCGCGCACTACTCGCATGCGATGCCGAGGTTCCTCGCCTACGGCGCTTTCTACTGGGCTGGCCTGCTGGGAATGCTGATCCTGTCCACGTTAAGCTACAGGCGCTGCGCCGATGCGGCTCGCCGCCGCATGACGCTCCACGTGGGGGCAGGGACCGCGGCGTTCGTGATCCCGTCGCTGCTGGTGACCCAGTTCGTCCCGCCGGCACGTGGGGCCTTGCCGTCGATCATGTGCCACTTCGCTCTGCTGTTCGCGATCTCTCTCGCGCGAATGCTTCGTCTCGAGGCGCGAACCTCGAGAAGCCCCGTGAGGCGAGCGGCGCACGGTACGTGAACGGGCGTCGCGCCGGCGCAGACAGCGGGTCAGGTGACGGCGGGTCGGTCCATCGCTCGCCGCGCGCGGGCACACACGTTCTCCACCGTGAACCCCAACTCGGAGTACGCGCGCCTGCCGGGCGCGCTTGCGCCGAAACGGTCCACCCCGAGGATCTCCCCGGACGGCCCAGCGATCCGCTCCCAGCCGGAGGATCGCCCTGCTTCCACCACGACCCGGGCATGGACGGACGGGGGTAGAAGCGCGTCGCGATACGGTTGCGGCTGCTCATCGAACAGCTCCACGCTGGGCATCGATACCACCCGCACGCGGATGCCGTCCTCGGAAAGACGCTTCGCCGCATCCATACAGAGCGACACCTCGGACCCGGTCCCGACGAGGATCAGCTCCGGCGCGGAATCCGACTCCCACAAGGTGTATCCACCGCGTGGCACGCCGGCAGCCATGGCGTCCGTGTGCCCCAGGGTCGGTACCGACTGGCGGGTAAAGACCAGCGCCGTCGGACCGTCGCGTCGCGCCACGGCAATCCGCCAGACGTGTGCCGTTTCGTTGGCATCTGCCGGCCGCAGCACCACGAGATTCGGGATCAGCCGCAGGCTCATGAGTTGCTCCACAGGCTGATGTGTCGGACCATCTTCCCCGACGCAGATGCTGTCGTGCGTAAACACGAAGATCGCGGGGTAGCCGCTCAACGCCGCAAGACGCATGGCGGGCCGCATGTAGTCCGAGAACACGAGGAACGTCGCCGCGTAGGGAAGGATGCCACCGTGCTGCGCCATCCCATTGACCATCGCCGCCATGGCGTGCTCGCGAACCCCGAAGTGCAGGTTCCTGCCTTGATAGCCCCAAGCCCCACCGACCCCCCCTTGAACGTCGGCGTTCCCGGGCTCGGGAGCCTGGAAATCCCCGCACCCCTTCAGCCACGTGTACGTCGATGGATTCAGGTCGGCGGACCCGCCCAGCAGCTCAGGGATCTGGGCGGCGAGGGATTGGAGAACCACCTCCGACGCCTTGCGTGTGGCGAGACCCGTCCCGTCCGCCGGGAAACTTGGAAGCTCCGTCGTCCAACCTTCGGGCAGCCCCCCGCGAATGCGCCTCTGAAATTCACCCGCCAGATCAGGATGGGCTTCGCGGTACGCCGTGAGGCGCTGCTCCCATTCCGCATGGGCTTCTCCTCCGCGGCGCCCGATCGCCGCGAAGCGTTCCTTGACCTCTTCGGGCACGAGGAAACGCTCCTTCTCCGGCCAGCCGAGCGCCCGCTTGGTAGCAGCGAGTTCGTCCTCGCCCAGGGGAGATCCATGCACCTCAAACGTTCCCGCCTTGGACGGGGCACCGTAACCGATCGTCGTTCTCACGACGATCAGAGACGGCCGATCCGTCCTGGCCTTCGCCGTCGCGATCGCGGCGTCGAGGGCCTCCAGGTCATTGCCGTCTGACACCTCCAGGACCTGCCATCCCACCGCCTCGAACCGCTTCCGCGAGTCCTCCGAGGAGGAAAGGCTTGTGCTCCCCGCGAGACAGATGTCGTTCGCATCGAACAGCACGATCAGCTTGCCGAGGCGCAGATGTCCGGCCAGGGCGCATGCTTCGTAGCTCAGCCCCTCCATCAGGTCCCCGTCGCCGACGATGACATACGTGTGATGGTCAACGACCGACTGATCAGGGCGGTTGTACACCGACGCCAGGTGCTGCTCGGCCACGGCCAGCCCCACTGCATTGGCCAACCCTTGCCCAAGCGGGCCGGTGGTTACCTCCACGCCGGGAGTGAGGTGGCTCTCCGGGTGCCCCGGTGTACGGCTGCCCCACTGCCGGAATGACTCGATCTCCGACAGCGACAGGTCATAGCCGGAGAGGTGGAGCAGGGCGTAGAGCAGGGCAGAGCCATGCCCGGCCGACAGCACGAAACGATCACGATCCGGCCACGACGCGTCCCGCGGATCGTGCCGCAGATGGCGCGCCCACAGGACGTAGGCCATCGGCGCAGCCCCCAGCGGGAGACCTGGGTGTCCGGAGTTGGCTTTCTCCACCGCATCAACGGAGAGAATCCGCAGTGCGTTCACGCTCTTCTCGTCGATCGTTCGGCTCGTCGACATCCTGCTCCCTTCCCACGCTCGTACGCTCCCGATCGGGCCGGATGGGTGATCGCCGCACCTCCACACAGCGGATGGGAATCCACCACTCCCCGAGACCTGACCGCACGGCGCTGCGCTCAGGGCACGGCACGCAACAGTAGAAGGCACCGGAGCGTGGCGCAAGCGCGGCTCCCACGGAGAAACGATCGCATACAGGTGGCGCCCCCGCACGCACAAGCGTACGGGGGCGCCACGACAGCTCACGCATCGGCACGTAGGTCAGGCTGCCTACGTCACGTATCGTCCTCCTCCTGAAGCCCGCGTATCTGCTCCTCAATCTGCGACAACATCGAGCGCATCTGCTCGGCCTGGCTGCGCAGCGCGCGCAGCTGGCTATCGCTATCCATGACAGGTCCGCCCAGTGGCCAGTTGCCAGGCGCTGGCGGCGAGTAGGCAGGCACCGTGTAGCCAAGCCACCCACGGCCGTAGCCGCGCCCCCAGCCAGGGCCGCGTCTCCAGCCCTGTCCTAGGCCTTGGCCCCATCCTCCACCATTGGCGAAGCCCGGCGCGGCGAACCCCGCACAGTACCCCGCTCGACGTCCCGTCATCGGTCCCTGCCCCACAGGTCCTGTCCGGTCTCCTCTTGGCATGACGTCACTCCCCTCTCCGGTGGCGCCATCCAGCGATGCGCAAACGGCTGCGCACCCTGACGCCGATCGGATCTTAACTTGCATATGCACAATACATGATCGAGCGCGCGCCGTCAACCCTACACACGAAGGCGCCCGCGAACAGCCGAAACCACGATCCCTTACTATATATCGTAGTACAGAGAGAACTCGTGCGGATGGGGGTGCTGCCGGACAGACTCGATGTCCCGCCTCTTGCCTTCGATCCAGCTGGCGATGAGCTCTCGGGAGAAGACGTCCCCGACCAGCAGGAAGTCGTGATCCCGCTCAAGGCACGCGAGCGCTTCTTCGAGGTCCCGCGGCGCCGGCTCGAGCGATGCGGCCTCCTCGGCCGGAAGCGCATACAGATCGCAGTTGAACGGACCCAATCCCAGCTCCACTGCATGGCGCCGCCGCCGGATCCCATCCACACCAGCCATCACCATCGCCGCGTACGCAAGGTACGGATTGCACGTGGCATCCGCGGTGCGCAGCTCGATCCGCCGCTCCGCCGCGGCCGCGTAGCGTGGAACCCGGATCGCTGCCGAACGATTCGCCTCTCCGTACGCGAACCACACCGGTGCCTCGTAGCCAGGCACGAGGCGCCGGTACGAGTTCGTGGACGGGTTGGTGAGCGCGCACAGGCTACGCCCGTGGACAAGCATCCCCCCGATGTAGCACAGCGCTCGATCGGAGAGCGCGCCCTCATCATCGAACAAGCTCCGGCCGTCCTGTTCCAGCCATTGATGGACATGGAGGCCGCTACCGTTCTGTCCGGCAAGCGGCTTCGGAAGGAAGGTCGCACTGTAGCCAGCCTCCGCAGCCAGACATCGCACGGCGCTCTTCGCGATCATCGTGGCATCCGCGGCAGCGACAAGATCCATGAACCCCACCTCGATCTCCTGCTGTCCGTAGGCACCGCCCTCATGATGATGGTAGCGGATGGGCAGACCCCATTCTCGAAGCTTCCGGCAGATCGCGTTTCGTAGGTCGAACAGCGCGTCCTCAGGGGGGCACGCGTGGTAGAAGGAGCGTTCCGCATGGGCGTTCAGCGATTCGATGTGCACACCGGAACCGCACCCCCCCCCACCGTACGTCGCATCGCGGAACACGTAGAACTCGAACTCCGGGCTCATGCGGATCGCATCGGCTGCGGTTTCGGAGAGGGCGAACGCCTGTGCTCTTCGTGCCACCTCTCGCGGATCTCCGGGAAACGCGCCATCGACCTGTGGGATGCAGATATCGCAGATCATCACGAGTAGGCGTTCGCCGCCCGAGGCGACAACGGTTGCTGTGCGCAGGTCGGGCCGGAGGACGAGATCGCTCCCATCGACCGCAGCGTATCCCAGATTGGAGCCGTCGAACGGCACTCCGCTCGCGACAGCATCCTCGAGTCGCTCCAACGGGATCGTTACGTGGCGCCAGCGTCCTGTCAGATCCACCACCCGCAGATCGACAAACGAAACGCTCTCCTTGGATACGAGTTCCTGTAGGCCCTCGAGGGTCATCATGCGCGATCGCCTCCAGAGTGATGGGGAGAACTCCCTGCGCCTCGCCACGCGGCTCTGCGCGCGATGGGGGGCAAAGGCTACTCCCCGATTCGCATCGCGTCAACCGCGACGCCACGCAGGGATCGCGACGCCCGTTGCACACACCGACGCCGTGCCCCCTCACCACGGAGGACCCCGCGAACCACTCGAGCGCACGGCCTATCCCTAGGTTCTGTGGGCCAGAAGGCCAGGATAGGTCGGCTCGTAGCGTTCGCAGCGGAACACCTCGTTCGACAGCCCTCTGGGCGTCATCCAGGTGAACGGGTTGACGTACTCCCAGACGGTCTCGCCGCCTGGCGTGACCTCGAAGAAGCGCCCCTCGACGCCGGAACAGATGAGCGTGTTCCCGTTCTCCAGCCGCTGCGCACCGGAGATGTGGTCAGAGAAGAAGTGCTCGTCGCCGGAGGCGCCGCCGTACGACCAGATGATGCCGGCCTTCTCGAACAGGCCATTCTCGTAGACCGGCAGGTCGATCTCAAGCACACGCGAGTACGGCCGCGCCTGCGGATCTCCGTTGTCGAACAGGAGGATCGTGTCCTCGTCCAGCCACTCCGCGTCATGTTGCGCATAGAGGATCTGTCCACCGGAACCTCCGTGCATCGCTGGATTCCCGAACCGGTAGAGGAGATCTCCCGCGGCGCTCGCCGCCAGGGCCGTCGTCAGGTCATGATCGATGATCCAGATCTCGGAGGCCGCCCGGCTGGAGAGGATGATCTGGTCGAGATCAGCGTTGTAATCGATGGAATTGAGGTGCCACCAGTCCTCGCTACGCCGGTTGGCGAAGGCATCGAGATCGATCCTCGCCGGGTGATCGGCGGCCTGCTGGCCCTCCGCCAGCACGTGATCCCACAGGTGCCACTCCCAGACGACTCTGTCCAGGTCCGGATCGTACTCGAGGATCATCTCCGCCCAAACCTCGCCCGAGTCGGGAAGCTGACTTGCTGACAGGCCGGCAGCGAGCGCTTCCTGCCTCATCTTCGTCTCCCACGAGATCAGGAGCACGTTCCCGTTCGGAAGCATCTCGACGTCGTGATGAAGATGGGCGTAGCCGGCCGCAAGCTCGAACGACCACGCCTCATCCCCGTCCCACGTTAGAAGCTCGACGCCTCCGCCGGCCCCTCCGACGCCGAGCGATCCGGGAATCGCGTACGTCGCCAGAAGATGCCCTCCTTCTGTAAGATACACGCTGTTCCCGGGCCGGCCCGAGATTGTCCAATCGTGGACCACGTTCCCGTGAAGGTCGATGAGATAAACCGTCGTCCCGCCCAACGGCGCGAACAGGACGTAGCCTTCATCATCCCCGGTCGCAATCGGCGGTCCCGGCTCGCCCGCCGCGGCCGAACCCGGGGACCCGGAGGTCCCCGAGTTCGTGGTCACTGAACCGCTGGCAGTCCGCACGACCCTGATAAGGTTCTCAACCCGCACGACATCCCCCTGCGGACCCCGGCCATAGGGTTCCGCCGAGCCGGACTTCGGATCGGAGCGCTGGCATCCTGCCCCGTGAACGTCCACGTAGCGGCCGTTCATGTAGCCGAGCCCGCGGCCGAAGGCGATGTAGACGGCCGCGTCCCCGCCGCGGGCGGAGGCGTGCGTCGTGCCCGTCCAGTAGAAGCCCCAGTCGCGCTGTCCCGCCTCATTGGCGATGCCCGTGGCGTGGAACACCGGATCGATGGCCGCCGAGTTCGTCGTATCAGGCGATCGCGTGTAGTCGACGATCGACTGCAGCTCCTTGGCGTTGGGTAGATACCAGTCTGCGTATCCCAGGTAGTTCGATCGGTTCAGCTCCTGAACATAGGCGAGCGCCTCCTCCCAATCCATGCCGTACCCGGAGTCCTCCTGCGCCCACATGAGTCCGGTCGCGAGGTCGGAGATCGTGCCGTCGCCGTTGTCGATGAAGTCGTTCTCGCCGTAGGCCGTGTTGCCGCGGACGAACCGGACGAAGAACAGCTTCTCCCCCCCGCGCGGATCGGATAGCCCATACCCTTTGATCCGCCCGTCGGCGAAGTTGACCCCGAACGCAAGCTCTTCCGCCACGTACAGCGTGGCCGTCGCCCACTGCGAATCGATGATCCGCTCTCCGGCCGACGTGTCGCCGTACGCAAACCCGAAGTAGCCCGTGTCGATGAACGGGTTCCCACCCTGCGCGCTCTCCGGGCTCACGTCCTCGCCGCTGAAGTCGATCAGCGAGTACAGCTCCTTAATCGTCGGCAACCGCCAGTCGGTGTAGCCGGCCAGCTCGAAGCTCGACGCACGCGCCGCAGCTTCCCCCTGGCTCATCTTCCCGCTGTAGCCCTGCTGCCACATCAAGCCGGTGACCAGATCCGTCACCGTCCCGTCGCCGTTGTCGACGTAGCTCGGCTGATTCCCATCGATCTGCGCGTCTTGACCATAGAAACCCCCGCCACTCGCCGGCACGCCGATCTCAGTCGTGTTGTCGTACGTTTTCGTCTGGCCCGTATCCACGATCGGATACGTCAGCCCCGACGTCTGCGCAGTCACGCTTCCGTCATCGAGCCAACCCAACAGGCTGCATCCGCTCAGCACCACTGCTAGTGCGATGATGGGCGCAGCAAGCGTCACGCCTCTCTTCCGTTTCATGATGCTCATCATAGACCTTCCTTCGGGACCGAGACAGTTGGAGGACAGGGCCGACAGATGAACGGCGGATGAATCGGGCCATAGACGAGGCTCCACGCGACTGCGTCGATCATCGCCGGTGTGGAAGTGACCCAGCCGCGCCGGGTTGGGCTTGTCCCACCCTCAAGGATCGCGGATCTTGCCGTGCTTGCGTTCAAGGATCAGAGACCGGAGAAGCGATGCTGAGAAGAACGCTGGTCAGGGCGATGTGCGAGCTCACGGGCAAAGGGCAATCGAGTCGGGGTCGGATACCATAACTCCGACGCTCTGGAGGCGCTTCTCGCGCTTGCTCAGATCAACAAGCCGATGAGTTCGGCTCTTCCAGAACCCCTCAGCATCGTGCGAGACAAGATGTCCCAGCAGGGGACGTGGAAGCTTGAGAACTCGCTCAACGGCAAGATGTGGTCCGACGCGGAGGAGAAGGGCAAGCCGAGAATGTGGCTGACGCTGCCCGCACTCCGTGTGCTCGCGCACTTCGGAGGCTAGGGCGGGCTTGCGCAGTCGGCGGCCTCGCTGCAAGCGCTGAGATCCGCCCCACTACGTCAGCCAGCGGACGACATCCTCCGGCGATTTCCGCGCGGGAACAGGTGGGGTGATGTCCGTATACCCGAAGCTGACGGCGGAGACGAGCTGGTTATCGATCTCGAGCCACGCATTGATCTCGGAGTAGGCCTCCCAGACATCGGCGATCCAGAGAGAGCCAAGACCTAGCTCGGTCGCCGCAAGGAGCATGTTCTGAATCGCCGCGCCGACGGACTGGACGGTCGCCACATCCCACCAGGATTCGTGCTCCTTTCGCGCCTTCCACGGGTGAATGCCGTCGGTGTTGTGAACGAGGATCGTCAGCGGTGCCTGCTCGATGCATCGGATGCTCCACTGGATCGTGCCGATCTCCTCGCCCTCGGCCTCGCGATTGGCGACGCCCTTGCGGATGATCTCGAGGAACTCCCCGCGACGAACCCCTTCGATGACCGTGAAGCGCCACGGCTGGCTGTTCTTCGCGGACGGTGCCATCACGGCAGCCTGCAGCAGCTTCTCGACGGTCTGGCGCTCGATCGGGCGATCTGTGAACTCGCGGGTGCTCCGACGACGGCTGATCGCTTCGAGTGTGTTCACCTCGTCCTCCTTGTCTGCCGGCGGATGCACACGACGACATGAGCCCGCCGTTGGCGACTTCGTCTCCAGGCTAGCCGACAGATCCCGATGGCGCAAGTCCTCATGATTACTTACTTACGGAGACCCGCAGAGCACACGCCGATGACGGTAGCTGTGTGGCCTCGGTTGCCCGTGTGGGAGACGGATGGCCCGGCGGAGTGCCGCTCTTCCCGGGGCACAGTCCCGGGCTCCACTGCGGGACTTCGCTGTTGAGCACTGGAACTCCAGGGGCGTCGTACCGAGTCGCGGGATGCAAGATCTCGTGTTCAGTACTGTGTCCCCGGAATCACCGTAGCCTCTGCAGCGCCACGCACCGCGCTCGGCGGCGGTCCTGCCTGTATCCTCAGGGGGGGAGGTCTGAGATGTCCGTGGAAGAGGCGCTCCGAGCGCTCCTACGCTTCGCGGCAAACGAGGCGATCGCTGCCGTTCAGCCCGCGCGCTGCCTCCATCGGTCCGTGGCGCTCGAGCGCGACGTCCTGTCGATAGGGGAACAGATCATCGATCTCGCCGCTGTCGACCGCATCCTCGTCGTCGGCATGGGGAAGGCCTCGGCGACCACCGCCGCCGCGCTGGAGTCGATCCTCGGTGCACGGATCACCGAAGGTCTTGTGATCACCGCCGACGGCTATCGCGTGCCGACGGACCGCATCGAGGTGCGCGAGGCAAGACATCCGATCCCGGACGCACGAGGCCTGGCTGCAGCGCAGCGGCTGGCAAGCATCGTCCAAGACGCTCGCGAGGACGACCTCGTGCTCGTGCTCATCTCTGGCGGTGGCTCCTCCTTGCTCTGCCTGCCGCAGCCGCCGGTGACACTTGATGATCTCGTGGAGACCCATGCGCAGTTGCTTCGAAGCGGTCTGCCGATCTACTCGGTGAACGTGGTTCGCAAGCACCTGTCGCTGCTCAAAGGAGGTGGCCTTGCCGAGCTCGCCCATCCGGCACGCGTGGTGTCACTCATCCTCAGCGACGTCCCCGGCGATCGACTCGACGTCATCGCCTCCGGCCCGACGGTCCCGGATCCGTCGACGTTCGCCGACGCGGTGCGGCTCCTTTGTGAGGCGTCTCTGTGGGAGAGACTCCCTTCGACGGTCCGCCACGTCCTGGAATCCGGAGCAAGAGGCGATCGCACCGAGACGCTCAAGCCGGATGCTCCCGCGATGGAGCGGGTGGCCAACGTGTTGATCGGCTCAGGGAGAGCCGCTGGTGAGGTAGCGCAGCGCGTGGGTGGCGAGCACGGGTTCCACGCCCGGCTGCTGAGTTGCACGCTCCGCGGGGAGGCTCGCATCGTCGGCGGCGCGTTGGCCTCGATCGCGCGGCGACTGCGGTCGAGCGCTCCGCCCTTTCCGCTTCCGGCGTGGCTGGTCGCCACCGGCGAAACCACGGTCACCGTGACCGGGCACGGGCGCGGGGGGCGAAACCAAGAGGTCGCGTTGTCGGCCGCTCAGGGGATCGCCGGCCTCGATGGCATCGTCATCGGCGCCGTCGGGACCGACGGCCGCGACGGCCCCACCGATGCTGCCGGTGGACTGGTCGACGGGGGGACTTCCGCTCGCCTGCGCCACGCCGGGATCGACATCGGCCGCGCTCTCGCGGACAACGCGTCCCACGATGCGCTCGCCGCCTCTGGAGATCTGCTGCTCACGGGCCCCACAGGGACGAACGTCGCGGACCTCGTACTGCTCGTCGTCTCCGCCGGCTGAGAGCCTCTCTCGGCCGCCCGTGTGCCACTTGCTGCCTTTGGCGCGACGCGGATCAAGCCAAGGCGAACGCCACTGCGGCCTCGGCATGAAGAGCCATCGTATCGAACAGCCGGATCCCCGTGTTCTCCTGGCTCACGAGGATCCCGATCTCCGTACATCCGAGGATGATTCCCTCCGCGCCGCGATCGGCAAGAGATCCGATTACACGCAGGAACGTCGTTTGCGATCCCTCCTCGACGACGCCGCGGCACAGCTCCTCGAAGATCACCCGATCCACGATGCGGCGATCCGGTGGCGGCGGCACGAGCACACGCAGGCCGTACTGGAGCCGAAGGCGGCCGGAGTAGAACGCCTCGTCCATGGTGAAGCGGGTCCCAAGCAGCCCGACCGTCTTCATCCCCGCTCCCGCGATCGCCTCAGCCACAGCATCTGCGATGTGCAGCAGCGGAATCCTCACGGCTCGCTGGACGTCTTCCGCGACCTTGTGCATGGTGTTGCTGCAGATCAGCAGGACTTCCGCTCCCGCCCGCTCGATCCTACGCGCGGCACCCGCGAGGGCCTCCGCCGCTCGGCCCCACTCCCCGGCGTCTTGATACGCTTCGATCTCAGCGAACTCCACGCTAATCATGACGATGGGGGCCGAGTGCAGACCTCCAAGTCTCGTCCTCACAGCCTCGTTGATGATTCGGTAGTAGAGCTGGGTACTCTCCCAGCTCATTCCTCCGAGCAGCCCGATCGTCTTCATGCGTCTCCTCGGGAAGCATCCCCGGATCTGCTAGCCGCCCGCAAGCCCTGCGACGTCTCGACGACAGCAGGACGCGCATCATCGCCGAAACACCCCTCGCACAGAGCACTGCGGTAATCGATCGCAGAAGTGCCTCCTCGCTCGCGAGGATGAAGGGCCGTTGCACGTGATACCATGCCCGTCATACTGGTCGGGAGTGCTGCAGGGAGGCCATGTGGCAGAGAGAGGAATCAGACTGATCGTGAATCCCGCCGCCGGAGGCGGCACCGCAACACGCGCGGTTCCACGCATCCGGCGATGGCTGATGGAACAGGGCTCGACGTTCGATGTGGTACGCACGCAGCATCCGATGCACGCCGTGGAGTTGGCGCGCAGGGCCGTGGCGGAAGGATACGAGGCCGTTGTCGCTGTCGGCGGCGACGGAACAGCCAACGAGGTCCTCAACGGCCTGATGCAGGCCAAGGAATCCGCGGAGGGCGACGCCGCCCTCGGCGTCCTCTGCGTCGGAAGGGGCAATGATTTCGCCTACGGAGCGGGGATCCCTGCCGACCTTCGGATGGGGTGCAGGACCCTTCTCGAGGGCAACTGCGTCTCGATGGACATCGGCCGGGTGAACGGTCCGCAGCTGTCGCAAGCCCGGTTCTTCGGCAACGGCGTCGGGATCGGGTTCGACACCGTGGTCGGACTGGAGGCGGCGAAGCTGAAACGGCTTAGGGGCTTCGCGGGCTACTTCGTGGCCGCTCTCAAGACGATCTACCTCTACTTCGACGCCCCTCAGGTGAGCATCCGAAGCGATGACACATCGTACGAGCGACAGGCACTCATGGTGTCGATCATGAACGGACGTCGGCTCGGCGGCGGATTCATGATGGCCCCCGACGCGAGCATGGTCGACGGCGAGCTGGATCTGTGCATTGCCCAGCATGCAAGCCGTCTCCAGGTCTTCGCCTTGATTGCGCGCTTCATGCGAGGCACGCAAGCCCGCCATCCGGCGATCACGATGCATCGGACGAAGCGCGTCGTGGTTACCGCGGTGCAAGGGGCTCTGCCGGCCCACGCCGACGGCGAACTGCTCTGTGAAGAAGGCTCGCAACTCGAGATCGAGATCGTGCCCCAGGCCATCCAGGTCCTCTGCAGCGCATCTGGGGGGCGCGGGTGATGCTTTCCCTGCGCGTCCTCGATGCCCTCACCAGCACCGTGGTCCGTCTGCTGTGCCGCGTCGACAGCACGCAGATTGATCGCGTGCCGGAGCGCGGTCCGCTGATCATGATCACGAACCACGTCAGCATGCTGGAGATTCCGGTCCTCCGATCGCGACTCCGGCCCCGACCGGTCAGCGGCCTCGCCAAAGCAGAGGCATGGGACAACCGCCTGATCGGTTGGATGCTCGACCAGTGGGGTGCAATTCCCGTGCGCCGCGGCGAGTCCGACATGGGGGCTCTGCGGCGCTGCATTGAGACGCTCAAGCAGGACCGGATCCTGGCGATCGCGCCAGAGGGCACGCGCAGCGGCGACGGGCGGCTTCGACGCGGCCGGCCGGGGGTGGTCACGATCGCGTTGAAAAGCGGAGCTCCACTGCTCCCCGTCGCCTTCTACGGCGGCGAGAAGCTGAAGGAGAACCTCACCAGGCTTCGGCGCACCCCGTTCCATGTCGTTGTCGGGAACCCGTTCTACATCGACGCCGGTGGCCAACGGATCGTTCGCGACGTTCGCCAGAGGATCACCGATGAGGTGATGTACCGACTCGCCGCGCTCCTGCCACATGAGTACCGCGGCGTCTATGCCGATCTCGATGCCGCAACGTCTACCTTCCTTCGAGACAGGCCCCCGCGCGAGGCCCTCGATCAAGAGACAAGCGGCGGAAGCCGCGGTGACACGCAACGCATCGTATAGATGCGAGGGCAGCAGGGGCCGATCCTTCCGCAGGGCAGCGCGGCACTTCGTAGAGACGTGGACTAGCCGCCGTCAGTTCGTGCGTGGAACGGCTGTGCCATCGCAGATGCCGAGGGGTCTTTGCGCAGCCAGCGGCGGATCAGTCTCACCACGACCGCCGTGCCGGCGAACCCTACACCACAGCCCAATGGGAAGACGGCGAACAGTCCGAGCGCATCAACAACGACACCGCTGACAACCGGACCCAGCATCTGCCCGGCAGCGAAGGAGCTGCTCTGGAGGCCGGCGAGCGTAGCCATGCCGTGGGTTCGCCCCAGCTCGGTGCGGATCGCCACGAGCGAGGAGCGTCCGAGCGCCGAGAACGCCCCCATGAAGAAGGTGAGCACAGCCACGGCCCACACCGAGCCGACGAAAGGAACCGCAATGAGCATCAGCGGCGCGAACACGCTGCCAACGACGATCTGGCGCAACCGTGGGTAGCGATCCGCAAGCAAACCGAATGGAATCTGGAGCAACCCCTCGGCGAACATGTACGTCGAGAGGACGATCCCCACGGCCGCCTCGTTGACTCCCAAGGTGGCGACCGCAAACAGCGGGTAGAACGTGTTGAAGGACTGGCGCCAGAAGCCGCGTGTGGCGACGTAGACGGACATCGCTCGTACCGCATCGTTGGCCATCACCCGACGCATCGGTGGGTGTTCGACGGCGATGTTGCGCTTCCGCCGCTTCGCGGTTTGGTCCATCGGCACGGTCAGCCACACCAGGACCACCGCCACGACCGCTAGCGCTGCCATCGCGTAGAACGCCGCCTCGTAGGACCACGCCGCGCCGATCCCCCCGCCAAGCAGTGGCCCCACGCCCATGCCGATGAACAGCGAGGCGTAGAAGGCGTTCATATACCGCCCCTCGCGTCCTTCGGGAATCAGATCGCCGACGTAGGCCTGAGCGAGCGGGCCCACCATCACCGCCGCGACTCCCTGAAGCAGCCGGAACACGGCCAACTGCCATAGCGACGAAGCCGATGCGTAGAGCACCGACACCACGGCGTATCCGAGAAGCCCAACAACAATCAGCGGCTTCCGGCCGATGCGATCGGAGAGACGTCCGACGAACGGGGCAAGCAGCGCCCGGGAGAACGAGAATGCCGTGAACACCATGCCAATCTGCAGACCCGAAGCGGCGAACGTCTTAGCGTACAAAGGAAGGATCGGAGCGATGATGCCCAGACCCAACTGCGCGGTAGCTGTCGCGACAAAAAGGCTCGCAAAGGCCCGCCTCACCCGAATCCCCTCGTAACACACACCCCCGGAGAGTACAGCACAACGGAACCAACAGCCAGAGGGAAGATCGACACCGGGATCTGCCTCGGTTCCACCCATCAGCGGAATCCGCCCCTCGGGCAAATCGTTCGACGCGAGATGCAGTAGCCTATCAGAGCAGCCGGACGCCATCAGGCATCGGCGAGGCCATGGGAGGCAATCGAAGACGCCGTGAGACAATCCTACGAACGCTTCGTGTCCGAACCGATCGAGCCCGCGGAGGACTCGTTCAGCAGGGCGGGGGTTCCCGCTGGTGAACCCGCGGTCCCGATGCGGTTCCGCTGGAGGGGATGCGAATACCACGTCGCACAGATCCTCGAAGCGTGGAAGACGACCGCCCCCGATCGCGGAGGCGGCTCGGAGCGCTACGTGCGCAAGCACTGGTATCGGATTGCGACAAGCGAGGGGCCCGTGATGAGAATCTACTTCGAGCGCCAGCCGCGCACGAAGGGCAGCACACGCCGGTGGTGGTTGGCGACGATCTCGAAGAGGATCCCATCAGCCTGATTTCTCGCATCCTGTGAGGGAGCACGCAGACAACGCTCGTGGGAGCCTCATCTGTCGAGGTCCATCCCTCCGCGACTACCGGATAAGATACGCTGTTCGAGAGGACGGCAGGGCGCAGCGAACCAAGAAACGGAGGCTCCATGCTACGACGCGGAACCCGAGCCCTTTGGCGCGAGGGAAGGAAGACGCAGGGCTACGGAGTCCGGGACTTCCTCCACGGGTACGTGTACGGCCGCTGGCCCTATCTCTACATCGGGCTTGCAACGGGAGAGCGCCACATCCCGCGCCCAATCCGACCATTGGTCTCGGGCATCTCAAGGTTGCTGCTGCGCGTCGCGGGGACGGACGCGGAGACGAGGCGGCAGCGCTTCGCCGATCGCTACCACGGGAAGGTGATGCCAACCCGCGAGGCCGAAGCGCTGGTCACCCTGAGACAGCCGATCACGCTGCATCCCACGGAGCAGGTCATCCCGTACGCCACCGCGCGAGACATCGTTCTCCAGGAGCCAGACCACATCGTCGCCCTGGAATGTCCATGCCGCTCCGAGCGCGAGACTCCGTGTCTCCCTCTCGATGTCTGCTTGATTGTCGGCGAGCCGTTCGCCCAGTTCGTCGTCGAACACAACCCCCAACGAGCACGGTGGATCTCCCAGGAAGAGGCGGTCCGTATCCTTCGGGAGGAGCGTGATCGCGGGCACGTCCATCATGCATTCTTCAAGGACGCGATGCTTCGTCGCTTCTACGCGATCTGCAACTGCTGCTCCTGCTGTTGCGGAGCGATGCAGGCATCGCGTAACGGAACGCCGATGCTCGCCTCCTCCGGCTACGTCGTCGACGCAGAAGGCGGGCGCTGCGTCGGCTGCGCCGCCTGTGTCGACGCCTGCCCGTTCGGGGCGCTGCGCCTCGTCGACGGCTCGGTGAGTGTCAAGGCGGATGCGTGCATGGGCTGCGGCGTGTGCGTCGCTGCATGCCCAAACGAAGCGCTTTCCCTCAGGCTTGCTCCCTCGCGCGGGGAGCCACTTCGCGTCGACGCGGCCGTCCGCTAGACGGAGGTCGGCGTCAGATTCCGTGCCACAGCGCCTCAGCGCCGAGATGCCCTGCCCGCGTCACGGTAACACCCTCCAGCGCGAGCAACGCTCGCTTCATCTCCTGACCGCCCTGGTAGCCACCGAGTGACCCGTCAGAGCGCACCGCCCTGTGGCATGGGATAAGGATGGGAAAAGGATTGCGTGCCAGGGCTCGGCCGACGGCCCGGGCCGCTCGTGGCACACCAAGCGCGCGGGCTATCGCCCCATAGGAACTCACGTATCCCCGTGGGATCTCCCGCTCGGCAAGAAGGACCGCCCGCTGGAACGCTGCGCAGCTCTCGAGGGAGACGATCTCCAGTGAGAACGCGACGTCCTCACCAAGTAGGAAGGCGCGGATCTGCCCCAGCATGCCATCGACCGCCGCACACGACCGCTCTTCGGCATCAGGAAAGGCCAGTCGGGCTGATCGCGAGGCGACAGCGCCCGGCCGCGTGATGAACACCCGACGCACCTGCGGTCTTCCGTCAGCGAGACCCCAGACCGCGGCAACAGGCCCGAAGGGTGAAGCCTCCGAAGCCACGAAGACGGAGCAACCGCCGGCCGCGGGCATCATCCGCCATCGGTGGGCTTCCGCGCCCGCAACGTGAACAGCAGGGGGAGCTTCCCCTTGTGCCGCGGCAGGTGGTACCAACGCGGCGCACACAGCTCCATGCTCGGATAGCGTCGGAAGAACAGCCTCTGCTGCTCGTCGAAGTGCTCGATCCGGAGGCCTGCGCACAGCAGGGCGCGGAACACATCGGCGAGGCTCCACTCCCACTCATAGGAAGGATGCGACGGCACGTAGGTCGGATCGGCGTAGTCCCCCTCGGTGTCGTCCCAGGCCGTCGGCTGTTCGCGGTGGAAGTAGCGGTGGGCGACGGACAGGGTCCCTGGCGACGTCTCCCCGAGCGCGTTGAGGAGAGGGTGCGCCTCCATCATGTAGAAGATCCCCCCGGGACTGAGATACCGCGCGATCAGTTCGCCCCACGCCTTAAGATCGCGCAGCCAGCAGAGTACGCCGCGCGATGTGTACACGATGTCGAACGGTTCCGACAGTACTTGCGGCAGGTCGTACAGGTTCGCCTCGATGAACCTTGCTTCCAAGCCCAGTTCAGCGGCCAGCCTGCGGCTGCACGCAATCGACACGGGAGAGAAGTCCACGCCGGTCACGACAGCCCCCCGCCGCCTCCACGCCAACGTATCGGTTCCGATGTGGCACTGGAGATGAAGCAACGACTTGCCGGCCACGTTCCCCACGTCCCTCAATTCGTCCGCATCGAGGATCTCCCCGCCCTCACGGAGGATACGGACCTCCTCGTACGCCGTCATATGTACCGGCGCGATCTCATTCCACAGATGGCGGTTGCTGTCTTCGGCACGCTGATGGTCGTCAGGTCTGCCCATGCTGCTCCCCCCTCACGCTCATGGTCCACGGGGAACGGCCCGAATGCGAGAGCGAAGCCACGGTTGATGGATCTAGCTTCGCGCACGGCGTCGCTTGGGAGAGAACGCGATCGATGCAAAGAAGATGACGGAACAGCAGAGGGCAATCGACGCCCCGATGGGAAGGTCGGCTCCAAGGGACAGCAGGAAACCAGCCAGCGCCGACACCACTCCGAGAAGCGGCGCGAGCAGCAGGATCTTCTTGATGTCGTACGCCCATTGGTAGGCCGCCGAGGCCGGGAGGATCATCAATGCGTAGATCAGCAGTCCTCCTGTGACCCGCAAGGAGACAGCCACGACCACGGCCACGAGAAACAGCAGGGTGTAGAACGACCGCGTCGCATGCAACCCCGATGCCAGCGCCAGCTTCCGATCAAGAAGAAGCGCAAAGAAGCCTTTGCCGAAAACGAGGAGCACAACCAGGACCAGAACAAGAACCCCAAGCAGCACGTAGACCTCGTCCATCGTGATCCCCAGGACGCTGCCCCAAAGCAGCGAGAGTGCGCCGCTGCCGATCCCCGAGCTTGGCGCCTTGTGGATGAACACCAATCCCAGCGCCATGGTCAGCGGGAACGTCGCCCCGACGATGGTGTCCAGCTGGAGACGTGACAGATCAGCAAGCGGCCCGAGAACGGCGGCCATCGCCACCGCGAACAGCAGCGCCGTCCAGATCGGATCGAAGCCAGCGATCATCAAGCCAAGCGCCGCACCGGCGAACGCCGCATGCGACATCGCGAAGCCCAGAGACGACAGCTTCAAGCGAACGATGAACGTTCCCAACGAACTGCACATCGCCCCGACAAGGAGGCTCCCCACAAGCGTCGGAAGAACGATGTGCCACGGGAGTCCGAACAAGATCTGCTCCTAGCTCAACCCAGAACGGATCGGCATGCGATCGTACGTCTCGACGATCCGCCCTGACTCGACCCGAGCGGTCCGGTCCGCGGCGTTGCGAAGTGGCCCAGCTTCGTGGCTGACGATCACCGCCGCGGCTCCGAGCTCTCGGCGGACGACGGCCACAAGCGCCGCGATCTCCTCTTTCGCTTGGACATCCAAATTCGCCGTCGGCTCGTCGAGGAGGATAAGCCTCGCTGCTTGGGCGAGGACTCGGGCGAGCAGGACCTTGCGTTGCTGTCCTCCTGATAGACGCCCCACAGGCCTGCGCTGTAGCTCGGCGATCCCCACGGCCATCAGAGCGTGGTCGACGATCCGGCGGTCCTCCGTCGGCGCGAGCCGGCGCACGCGCGACTTGGCGAATCGTGCGGTGAGAACGACGTCACGGACGAGAAACGGCGTGTCCGCGGAGAAGAAGAGGTTCTGCGGGAGATACGCGATCTCCGCCCGCAGGCGGTGACTCGACGGTCCAACGCTTTCGCCGAAGACCCGAACCGTCCCCGACTGAAATGGTAGAAGACCGTTCATCACCTCGAGGATCGTCGTCTTGCCGGCGCCGTTCGGCCCGGTGATCGCCAGCTGCTCGCGCGCGCCAACCGTTAGGCTCACCCCGCGAAGCGTCGCATCGCGCTCACCTTCGTACGCGGCACAGACGTCGACTAAGGTGGCGACATCGTCCACGCGAACAGCGCCTCCTCGGCAGCGTCCTGCAGATCCTTGGCTTTGGCGACCACATCGGCTCCCCTCAATGATTCGACGATTGCTGGCCGCAGCGCGATGTCCAGCCGTCGTCCGTCCTCCGCGATGAAGCACACACGTGGTTCCCCGGACCCAACGATCCGCAGATTCCCCTTCCCGGTCGTGCATCCGGAACCGATCTGCACGCCGTCGTTGAGGCATGAAAGCGGTGTCGTGTGGCCGGCCTTGGACTCCGCCCGAAGCCCGAAGTAGCCCGTGCCTCCCAGCTCACGCAGCGCGAGAAGCCCCATCCGAATCCCCGCCACGAGATACGGTCCGAGGTGTCCGTGCAGCAAGACGCCCCGCTCGATCATCGCCGGAAGATCAGCGGTTCTCGGGTCAATCGTTCGTGTCTCCATTCATCCTCCAAGGTCGATCGGCTCGATGGCGGAGAACAGCGACGCCGCGTTGCGATCGAGAAGATCAAGCACCGTCGCTGTTCCCGGCATGGCGCCGGGGAAGTTCGACAGGACGACGTGAACGGCGTTGATCTCTCGAGCCAGCTTCGCCCCGAAGTCGATACCGCTCTGCAGGTTGTCGATCACCAGCTGCGCGCCAGCGGCTCGACCTTGGGCCGTGAGATCGACCAGATCGCGCAACGAAAGGCTCTCGGGAATCCCGTAGCTGGCGACGACCTCGAACCCCATCCAGGTGACGAAGTCCACCTGCCACTGCATGCACACCACGGGGATGCCCGCAGCGCCGACCGACTCCGCCGTGCTCTTCAGGAGCTGCGCCAGCGCGTCCAGCTCCTCGATGTACGCATCCGCCCGCATCGTGAAGCCGTCCGCTGAGGCAGGGAATTGCTCGGCAAGAACGTCACGTATCTCGCGGATTCTCAGCTTGGCAGCCTCGGGCGTGTTCCACGGGCCCGGAAGCTGCACCGCCACGGCATCCGTACCGACAGCATCGAGCAAGGTATCCATCCACGGCTCGATGCCCGAGTAGAGGATCACCCCCGCGGCCATCACCGCCGCGAGGTCGCTCGGAGAAAGGTCGTAGTGCGACGGGCAGAAACCGGAGGGGATGATGCTGACCACGGTGATCGCCTCCTCGCCAACGATACGTGCGAATTCACCGAGTACGGCATGCGTCGTCACCACCGTCTGCGCGGCCACCGCCACGCCCAGAAAAAGGACCAACACGCCACAGACAGAGACACGTCTCATGGTTCTCCTTCCGATTACTGGATTCTTCTGCCTGTCGAGGTTCCCGTTAGATCTCCGTGCTTCACCCCCTTGAGGCCCAGGAGGTCGTTCTTCAAGCATAGGATGTCACCGGCGGTGCCTCTCACCGCGATGAACTCGAGGCAGTTGCGCTCGTCGAGGTGCACGTGCGTCGTGGAGATGACCGCATCGAGCGCATGATGCTGCACGTGTGTCAGCCGCTCAGCGAGACCCGGCTGATGATGGTCGTACAGCAGCGTGATGACCCCAGCGACCTCGTCGCCTGCCGCCCACTCCTGTTCGACCAGCTGGCGCCGGATTGCATCGCGGATCGCCTCGGAGCGGTTGGTCCAGCCCCGTTGCTTGCAGAGCCTGTCGAATCCCTCCAACAGCTCCCGTTCCAGCGATACGGTGAAGCGAACGGTTTCCGCCATGACGTAATACTGCGACGCCGTGCGTAATACTTCAAGCTCGGCCCCTGTCGCTTCCGCAAGCATGCGGTACACTGCGCGTTTGAGCATCGCCCGAGTGCAACCGGGATCATCCCCAGCCCGTAACAGGAGGAGCATCCATGTGCCGGCAGTCGACAGGGAAGGCCATGGCGATGCTGTTGCTCCTCTGCGCTCTCTGCACGCTCCTCCCGGGATGCGACGGCGAGGACGAGGATGATCGCCTTTCGCGAACGCTCCCACCGACGGCGGAACGACCTGGCACTTCCGTGCCATCCGTGGCGGAAGACGGGGGGAGCCCCAGTGAGCTGCCCCCTGCCACGGATCCCCTCTCTGCGCCGGACGCCGTGTCCGGCGCAGCCCCCGAAACCGAGGCTACGCCTATCGTCGACATGGATTCCACCTCCGGTGAAGACGCCTACAGCATCGATGGCATCATCGGCACGGACGAGTACGCACATCGGATGACGGTAGCCAACGTGGAGGTCCACTGGGTGAACGACGCGGAGACGCTGCGCATGGGGTTGGATGGCCCGGCGGAAGGCTATATCGCCGTCGGCTTTGACCCCGTCGATCGCAAGGTTGGCGCGAACTACATCATCGGCTACGTGAAGGACGGCGAGGCCGTGGTCCGCGACCACGTGGGAACACGAGGCAACCTCCACGAGTGGGATGTCGATGTCGGGGGCAAGGACAACCTCCTTGCTTTCGCCGGGACCGAGTCCGGGGGAAGCACCGTCCTCGAGTTCATCATCCCTCTGGACTCGGGCGATCCCATGGATCGGCCGCTCGCGCCCGGGAGATCGTACGAGTTACTGGTCGCTTACCAGAATCGACGTGACGACCTCACTTCCTGGCACAGCCGCCACGGCGCGGGCACCCTCACTCTCGACCCCGCGCCGTAGGAAGCTGGAAGTCGCAGATGTTCGACGTAACGGATATCGAGGAGCTGAGGCGAGGAATCCTGCGCACGATCCTCATCCGCAGGATCACGTTGGGCGTCTTCTCCGCCGTGGCGCTCGTCGTGCTGCTGACGAGCCCCATCAGCTACCTGAATCCTCTGTTCTACTCTCCGTTGGTGTGGTTCCTGCTGACGTTCCCGTTCGGTTTCCTCGTGATCCGTCAGCGCACCACGCTCGGCATCCATCGCGTGCATACCGGCTTCTTCGTGATAGAGGTGCTGCTGATCACCGTGCTCGTGCACTTCATGGGCGGCAGCGAGTGGATCGGTGTCACCTTCTACATGTTCACCGTCATCTACGCGAATACCTTCCTCACACGGTTCCACGGCGCCCTGATCACTCTGCTTGTGGTCCTGTCTTTCAGTAGCTTGGTCCTGCTGGAGTACGCAGGCGTGATTCCCCATCGCTCGCTGTTCTCCGTCGCCGAAGAGCTGCACCGCAACCTGACCTACACCGTGACAACGATCCTCGCCGGGGCCATCGGTCTGTACGCCGTTGTCGCCCTCACGGTCCGAGCTTTCGCCGACGCCTTCATCCACAAGACCCGCGTCCTCGCTCATCGCGAGGAGCAGCTCGCCACACTCTCCAGACAGCTGCTGGGCGCCGAAGACGAGGAACGCCGACGTATCGCACGGAGCCTGCACGACGACCTCATCCAAACGCTGGCAGCGATCAAGCTTCGCCTCGCCCCCCACCGAGAGCGATTGGGCGCCGAGTCCTTTGCCGAGGTCTGCGGTATCGTGGATCGCTCCATCCAGCAGACTCGGTCGCTCGCGTACTCCGTCCGCCCGCCGCTCCTTGACGACCTCGGGTTGACGGCATCGCTTCAGCGCCTGGCGGAATCGGTGAAGGCGGAGTCGCAGATCGATGTATCCGTCGACGCGAGCCTCCCGACGCGCCCCCCCATCGGCGTGGAGAGCCTCATCTACGCCGTCGCTCACGAAGCCGTGCAAAACGCCGTCCGCCACGCACGACCCGCCAAGGTGAGCATGACACTGTCCGCTGAGAAAGGGCTGCTTCGCCTGCGCGTCCGCGATGACGGGATCGGAGTCCAGCCCGACACCCCCCAGGGCTTCGGCCTACGGGGCATCGCCCAACGCGTGGAGGTGAGTGGCGGACGCTTCTCGATTGCCTCGCTGCCCGAAGGTGGGACTGTGCTGCATGCCGAGGTTCCCTTCCATGCCCATTCGCGTAGCGATCGTTGACGACCATACGCTGGTACGCGAGGCATTGGCCTCGATCCTTGCTGAGATCAGCGGTATCGAGGTTATCGGCGCGGCAGGAACCGGCCACGCCGCGCTTCGACTCGTCGCGGCTGAGCGCCCCGACGTCGTCCTGCTTGACATCGCGCTCGGCGAGGAGAACGGCCTGGACCTCATCGCACCCATCCGCAAGCTGAACCAGACGACCCACGTTCTTGCACTGTCGATGCACTCCGAGCCGGAGTACGCGAGGCAAGCTCGGTTGCAGGGCGCAAGCGGCTTGATCGCCAAGGCGGACGACGTCGATGAGCTCGTGGCCGCCGTTCGCCAGGTTGCCCGTGGATCGACTCTCCCCGTCGAAGGGGAGTTGCTCGCGCGGGAACGCACGCTCCTTGCGCAGCTGCGTCGAGGCTGCACGGTCGAGGAGATGGCGTCTGCCCTTCGCCTACAGCCGCGCACGGTCGAGACGTATCTCCAGCGTCTCATGGTCAAGCTCGACATCCACACACGAGCTGGGCTGGTCGGCTACGCGCAGCGCCTTGATCTCTAGGAGAATCCACTTAGCACCGTTTCCGATTTCGCTTCCGCCTCGCTGCCAGTACGATTGGGGGCGATGACCATCCGGGTGATACTGGCAGACGATCATGATCTCGTTCGGAGCTGCATCCGTGCGTCCCTTTCCCCCGAAGACGTCGACGTTGTCTCCGAGGTTCGGGACGGACGAGCGCTCCTTACGGAGGTTCGGCGACATCGTCCCGACGTCGCGATCGTTGACATCTCGATGCCGCTCCTGAATGGCATCGAAGCGACGAAGCGCATCCGACGCGTGTCGCCCCGGACCCAGGTCGTCATCCTGACCATGCACGCGGATGAGGAACTCGTTCGCAGGGCCCGCGCTGCCGGCGCATTCGAGTACGTCGTGAAGGATGAGAGCCCCGAGCGTCTCGCACGGGCGATCGCAGATGCCGCCGCGGCAACGCCGCCCACTTCCGGAAGCAGCGCGGATGAGGAAGGCCCGCTCAGCCCGCGAGAGCAAGAGGTCTTGCAGTTGATCGCCGAAGGGAAGAGGAACCGGGAGATCGCCGAGGTGATGAGTCGCAGCGTGCACACCGTGCGAGCACATCGCGCGAGGTTAATGGCGAAGCTCGGCGCGCATACGGCGACCGAGCTTCTCAAGTTCGCCGAGGATCGGAGGTTGCTGCAGTGGCCGCGCTAGCTTCTGACCAGGCCCAGCCCCACGAGATTCTCGGGGTAGATCGCGCAGCGATTCTCGATGCCCTACGCAGCGCAGTCGACGGCGCGGAGCCGCTTCGCTCGATCCTTCGATTCCATCTGGGCCTCGAGGACGAGCGCGGTCCGTCCGCATCCGCGACCGGGAAGCTCCTTCGACCGTGCCTTGTGCTGTTCATCGGGGAGCAGCTGCGCGCGGAGCCGTCGGGCCTCATGGACGCAGCGTTGAGTCTGGAGCTCGCCCACGCCTTCTCACTGATCCACGATGACATCCAGGACGAAGACCGGACACGCCGTGGACATCCTTCGGTGTGGGCGCGATTCGGCGTGCCTCAAGCGATCAACGCCGGCGACCTCCTGTACGCGCTCGCTGTCTTCGCCGCGCTGCGAGCGTCCGAAGCCGTCGCCACGCGTCTCACCCGTGCCGTCATCGAGATGATCCAGGGACAAGCACAAGATCTTGAGTTCGAGGACCGTTGGCCGACCGCAGGGGACTACCTCCAGATGGTCGACCGAAAGACCGGATCGCTCCTGCGATGCGCGTTCGAGTTGGGCGCGCTGGTCGGCCGCGCAGATCCGGACCTAGTGTCCACGTTGAGTGCGGTCGGTCACGCCGTCGGGCGCGCGTTCCAGATCCGGGACGATGTCCTTGGGGTTTGGGGTGACGACCAGATCCTGGGCAAAGAGATCGGCTCGGACGTCCGTCGAAGGAAGAAGTCGTTGCCGATCGTCCTGCTGTCCGAGCAGCTCGACGACGAAGACACGGCAGATCTGCGAAACGTCTACGAGGCCCCATCGCTCGCCGACGAGCAGGTCCACGCTGTGGTCTCACGCCTTGACGCGTGCGGCATCCGCGAACGCTGTGAGACCCTCGCACAGCAGCACGCCCACGCCGCCGCCACCGCGATCGACTCCTTGGCGCTCCCCGACGACGCACGTGCGCGGCTCGCCGAGCTGGCCGCATTCCTTGTGACGAGGCAACGATGAGCCGGCCGCTCCGACTCGACCTCGCAGTGGCCCGCTACCTCATGGCACAGAAGGCACGCCGAAGAAAGCGCTTCCCGCTCGTCACGATGGTCGAACCCCTCGAGGCGTGCAATCTCGCGTGCATCGGCTGCGGGCGCATCCGCGAGTACCGCGACGTGATCGATCGGCGGCTCACGGCAGATGCCTGTCTGGCCGCGGTCCGCGCATCGGGAGCGCCGATCGTCTCCGTGTCCGGCGGCGAGCCACTGCTGCACAAGGAGATTGGGGAGATCGTCCACGCAATCACAGGAGACGGCCGATACGTCTATCTGTGCACGAACGGCCTTCTTCTCCAGGAGAAGCTCGATCTGTTCGATGTCTCGCCCAGACTTGCCTTCGTCGTTCATCTCGACGGAACGGAGACGATCCACGATCGCGTCACCGGACGCCCCGGGAGCCACGCTACGGCCATTGCGGCCATTCGCGAGGCGCGGCAGCGCGGGCACCGCGTCTGCTCCAACAGCACGCTTTTTCACGGCTCCGACGTCGCTGATTTGCACAGGCTCTTCGCGTCCCTCAAGGCGCTCGGGGTTGAGGGACTCATGGTGTCGCCAGGCTACTCGTTCGATGACGCCCCACAGCAAGAGCTGTTCCTCCAGCGCGAGGAGGCGATCGCCGTCTTCCGGCGCGTCCTGGACCCTGCGAACGGATTCCCGTTCTACAACAACCCACTGTATCTCGACTTCCTCCGAGGCGAACGTGCCTACGACTGTGCAGCATGGACCACGGTCACCTACACCGTGCTCGGATGGCGCCTCCCGTGCTACACCATCGCCGACGAGCACACTGACGACCTCTCCGAACTGTTCACGGACGCCGTGTGGGATCGATACGGGCCGGGACGCGATCCTCGGTGCGCCAATTGCATGATGCACTCGGCGTTCGAAGGCGCAAGCATCCTGCGCGCCCTGAAGCAGCCGCGCGAACTCGTTGCGCTCGTTCGGGGGGCGTGGCGCTGATGATCCTCGTCGCCGCATGTTTCCACGCGGAGATGTGGTGGATCCCCCGTCGTCGGGGCGTTCGCGCGCTCCGTACACCCATGGGCATCAGCTGCGCCGAGGCCCTGGAGCGGGAATGGGGGCGAGTGCCCGACGTGTCCCTCCTGATCAGCACGGGATTCAGTGGCGGCGTCGATCCCGAACTGCGCGTCGGCGATCTGCTCGTTGCTGATCTCATCCGATACCGTGACGAGGAGGTCCCGATCGATCCTGGCCTTCGGGAACAGGCACGGGCAGGCCTTGAGGCAGCCGGGGTTCCGCACCGCATCGGGCCGTTCGCGTCGGCCGATCACGTCTTGACCTCCGGCGAGAAGACGACGCGAAGCACCACCCAAGGCATCGCCGTGGACATGGAGAGCGGCCCGCTGGCAAGTTGGGCCCGGGATCACGGCGTTGCGTTTCTCGCGCTCCGTGCCGTGCTCGATCCGGCGGAACGGGAGCTCCCGTTCCGCGCGGGGCGCGCCCTGTGGCTTTCGGTCCTGTCGCATCCCTTGAGTTCGATGCGCCTTGCCCACAGCGCGCGGATCGCTGGACGCAGTGTGGGCATCGGCGTCGGTGCGCTGCTGGACGAGCTGGGCGCCGAGGTATGATGCGCACGAAGCCGTCGCCCACCCCCGCCGTCGCCGGCCCCGTTCTCGACACGGCCATCGCCGCCGCCGCGGAACACCTGCTCTCGCTGCAACACTCCGAGGGATACTGGTGGGCGGAACTGGAATCGAACGTGACCATCACCGCGGAACACATCTTCCTCCGACACCTTCTCGGCATCCCCGATGCCGACGAGTTTCGCCGCGCCGCGCGCTACATTTCGTCTCAGCAGCGTGACGACGGCACGTGGGCCAATTGGCACGGCGGACCTCCGGATCTGTCGACGACAGTCGAAGCCTACGTCGCCCTGAAGATGGCCGGCGTCGAGGCGAGCGCCCCGGAGATGGCGCGCGCGCGCGCCTTCATCCTCGCGCAAGGCGGCGTGGAGCGCGTCCGCGTGTTCACCAAGATCTGGCTCGCGATGATGGGCGAGTGGGACTGGCGCGGCGTGCCCGTCATCCCTGCCGAGTTCGTGCTGCTGCCAAGCTGGTTCCCGTTCAACATCTACTCCTTTGCCTGCTGGGCCCGACAGACTATCGTTCCGATGGCGATCATCATCGACGCCAAGCCGGCCGTTCCCTTGCCCCCGGCAGCACGGATTGATGAGCTATTCGTCGCGGGAAGATCCGCCGCCGACCTTTCGCTTCGCGACTCACGCCGCACACCGCTGGCGCGGATCTTCCTCGCCCTCGACCGCCTTCTGCGCATCCACGAGCGGCTCCCATGGAAACCATTGCGCCGATGGGCTCTGAATAAGGCCGAGTCGTGGATTCTCGAACGCCAGGAAGCCGACGGCTCGTGGGGCGGTATCCAGCCACCGTGGGCGTACTCGCTCATCGCGCTTCACCTGCGGGGCCATCCAACCGACGGCTCCGGCCCCGTTGCAAAGGGCCTGCGCGGCTTCTACGGCAAGACCGGCTTCGCGATCGAAGATGCCGACACATTTCGCCTGCAGTCCTGCCTCTCTCCCGTATGGGACACGGGCCTGGCCCTCATCGCTTTGCGCGACGCCGACCTCCCCCCAGAACATCCTGCGTTCTCGCGCGGCGCCGGCTGGCTTCTCGACCGGCAGGTTCTCACGTCCGGCGACTGGCGTGTTCGTTGCGCGGCCGCACCTGGAGGTTGGGCGTTCGAGTTCGCCAACGAACACTACCCCGACACCGATGACACGGCAGTCGTCGTCCTTGCGCTGCACGGCGGTCTCACACCAGATCGCCCGACGCGGAGAGCGGCGGAACGTGCCCTGAACTGGTTGGTCGGCATGCAGAGCGCCAACGGGGGATGGGGAGCGTTCGATCGCAACAACACGCAGACATGGCCTCGCACGATCCCATTCTGTGACTTCGGCGAGGTCATCGATCCCCCCTCGGTCGATGTCACAGCCCACGTCCTGGAGTGCCTCGGTGCGTATGGGTACCGCATCGGCCATCACGTCGTGGATCGTGCCGTGGGCTTCCTCAAGCGCGAGCAGGAAGCCGATGGCGCTTGGTTCGGCCGATGGGGCGTCAATCACACCTACGCGATCGGCTGTGTCCTTCCGGGGCTCCGCGCCGTCGGCGAGGACCTCGACGCGCCGTACGTACGCAAGGCGGTGCGCTGGATCAAAGACCACCAGAACGAGGATGGAGGCTGGGGAGAGCGCATCGAAGGCTACGGTGACCCGAAGATCCGCGGCCGAGGACCATCCACCGCCTCGCAGACCTCCTGGGCGTTGCTCGCGCTCCTCGCTGCGGGCGAGCCAGATGCGCCGACCACTCGCAGCGGCATCGAGTACCTCACGAGGACCCAGACAGCTTCCGGGGGGTGGGAGGAGCCGCACTTCACCGGCGCCGGGTTCCCCACGGACTTCATGATTCGCTACCACCTCTACCGCGATGTCTTCCCGTTGATGGCACTCGGCCGCTACCGACACGCGGAAGGAGGGCAGGGATGACGATCACCACGGCCAAGGTGCTCGGCTTCTGCGGAGGAGTGCGGCGTGCGGTGCACATGATCGAGCGCGAGCTTGACGAGCGCGGGCCCCTGCACACCCTCGGGGCAATCGTCCACAACGCGCACGTTGTCGACGCCCTGGCCGGGAAAGGGGCGCGGATGGCGGCCGATCTGGGCGAGGTTCCCGAGGGCGGAACGGTGGCGATTACAGCCCACGGCGCGGGCGAGGATGTCTATGAGGAGATCCAGCGCCGTGGGTTAAGGCTGGTCGACACAACGTGTCCAATCGTCCGCAAGGCGCAAAGGACCGCAGCCCGGCTCGTGGAGGAGGGGTTCCAGGTCGTCCTGTACGGGGAGGCGGAACACCCCGAGGTGCGTGGCATTCTCTCGTGGACCCGTGGAGGCGGCACAGCGACACAGTCTCCAGATGTCCCGATGCCGGCTGAAGGGGTCGGGATCGCGGTCATCGCCCAGACGACGAAGAACCCGGCACGATTCGCGGAGTTCGCGCAGACGCTGGTGGGGCGCTTTGCGGGCGCCGTGCCGGAGATCCGCCTCATCGACACCACATGTCCGGAAACCGGGCGCCGCTACCTGGCGGCGCAGGAGCTCGCCGCCTCCGTCGATGTGCTCTTCGTTGTCGGCAGCCGCAGCTCAGCGAACACCCGCAAGCTGGCAGACACCTGCCAAGCTACCGGCCGCCGAACGCATCACATCGAATCCGCTGAGGAGATCGACACAGCTTGGCTGGAGGACGCCACACACTTCGGCGTGACCGCGGGCGCGTCGACACCCGACAGCGTCATCCACGCCGTCATCCAGCGATTGAAGCAGATCGTGGATCCGACATCCGCTGAACCGATCACCCGGCATTAGGAAGGAGACCATGCAACGAGCATCCGTGGAACAGCAGACCATCCCTAAGCTTCACAGGGTTCTGATCGAGCGCGAGGCGTCTGCAGCGCCGGAGTTCATCGACATCACCGCAGACGTGCTGCAAGCGGTCGCGGACTCGGGCGTCCGTGAAGGAACCGTCACCGTGTTCTCTCGCCATACCACGGCAGCGGTGAAGATCAACGAGAACGAGCCGCTCCTGCTTGAGGACATGGCACGGTTTCTCGATGACGCAGCGCCGCCCGAGGGCGAGTACCGCCACAACGACTTCCTCGTGCGCACAGAGAACATGACCGAAGATGAGTGTCCCAACGGGCACTCACACTGCCAGCACCTCCTGCTGTCGGCGAGCGAGACGATCCCTGTCTGCGACGGCAGCGTCCTTCTCGGCCGCTGGCAGCGAGTGTTCCTCATCGAGCTCGATCGCCCACGGCGGCGTGAGGTGGTCATCCAAGTGGTCGGATGGTAGAGGCGCACGTCCGCGCGGTGTGCGATGTTCCGGACAAGATCCCGTCTCTGGCGGAGGCGCGCCGGCACTGCATGCGCCTCGCTCGCGGTCACTACGAGAACTTCACCGTGCTGTCGCCGTTCGCGCCGGCCTCGATGCGCCGTCACCTGGGGACGCTCTACGCCTACTGCCGCACCGTCGATGACCTCGGGGACGAAGCGACCGGGAATCGGCTCGCGCTTCTCGACGGCGCGGAGAGCGAGCTCGACGCAGCGTTTTCGGGCGACGCGCGGCTGCCGGTCTTCGTTGCCCTACAGGATACGATCGCTCGCTTCTCGCTTCCGCGAGATCCCTTCCGGCGTCTGATCGACGCCAACCGCCGCGATCAGGCGGGGCTGCCGTTTGAGACGTTCTCCGATCTCCTCGACTACTGCGCGTGCTCGGCGAACCCCGTAGGACGGCTCGTGCTCATGATCCACGGCTGCCGCGACGAGGAGGCGCTCTCCCTATCCGATGCCACCTGTACTGCGCTGCAGTTGACGAACTTCTGGCAGGATCTTCGTCGAGATGCGCGGCGAGGCCGCGTCTACCTGCCTCAAGAGGACATGAAAACACTCGGAGTGCGCCCCCACGATCTCGTTCGAGAGCGCGCCAGCGACGACCTCAAGGAACTCATCCGATTCCAAGTCGGCAGGGCGCGCGCCTTCTTCGAGGAAGGACTGCCACTGCTCCGGCGCGTGCGCGGTCACCTGCGGGTCGACCTTGCCCTGTTCTCCCTCGGCGGCCTCGCCATCTTGGACAAGATTGAGGCGCAGGGCTTCGATACGCTATCCCGACGCCCTCTGTTGACGTCCTCAGAGAAGCTTCGGCTCGGGATCTCCGCCCTGACGGCCAAACGATGGCGACGGAACTGATGCTCGCGTATCGGACATGTGCCCGCGCAACGCGGCGCCATGCACGGAACTTCTACTACGGCTTTCTCACCCTGCCGCGGCGACAGCGGCGCGCGGTGTATGCCCTCTACGCCTTCTGCCGCGAAGCGGATGACATCGCCGATGGCATCGCCCCAAGTCATGCCAAGCTCGATGGGCTCGCACGGCTGCGCGCTCGCCTCGACCGCGCGGCCGAAGGCGCCCCGAGGAACGCGACGGATCTCGCGCTCTCGCATGCACTGGGCACGTTCCACATCCGCTCCGACGATCTCCACGATATCCTCGACGGCGTAACAGCGGATCTCACGAACACACGCATACCCGACGAGGCGGCGCTGCATCGCTACTGCTATCAGGTGGCCTCGGCTGTCGGACTCGCCACGCTGCCCGTGTTGTCGAACGGCATTCCGCCGTCCCCGGCGATGCGGCAGGCCGCTGCCCATCTCGGTCAGGGGATGCAACGGATCAACATCCTGCGCGACATCCGCGAGGATCTCGGCCACGACAGAATCTATCTCCCGGTCGACGAGCTGCGCCGTCACGGTGTCTCGGAGGAGCAGCTGCTGCGCCACGAACTGTCCGAGGGACTGCGTGCGGCGCTGACCTCGCAAGCCGATCTCGCACGAATGCACCTGGACCACGGCCGTCGCCTGCTCACTCTGCTCCCCCACAGGAGTCGAGGCTGCGTGTGGCTCCTCGCGGAGATCTACGAGCGGATCCTCCACCGCCTTGCCGACCGCCAGTATGATGTCTTCGCCGACCGGATCTCCCTGTCGACGCCGGAGAAGCTGCGCCTCATGGTGTCCGCGCTGCGACCGCGATCGTGAGCCGCGTCATCATCGTTGGTGGGGGCTTTGCGGGGATCGCCGCCGCCTGCCACCTCGCACGGGAAGACCATCACCCGCTTGTGCTGGAGCGCGCTCCACGACTGGGAGGTCGCGCTGCATCCTTCTTCCACTCCACGGCAAACGAGATCGTGGACTACGGACAGCATGTGCTCATGCGCTGCTGCAGCTCGAGCCTTGATCTGCTCGAACTGCTCGGGATGCGGCACGCCGTGGAGGTGCAACGCGCACTGAATGTGCCGTTCGTCTCCCCGACCGGCCGAGCCGCGCTCCACTCCTCCACACGCCTCGGCCGATATCATCTCGCACCCTCTCTGCTGCGGTTCGCGCTTCTCCCGCTGCGCGATCGGCTCAGCGTTCTGTGCGCCGCGGCCGCGCTGTCGTCTCAAGCCGCGATTCCCAACGGACCGTTTTCCGTGTGGCTCGCGGCACATCAGCAGAGCATCCAGGCCGTCTCCGCGCTGTGGGATCCGATCTGCCGGGCGGCGCTCAACGCGACACCGGAGCAGGTTGGCGCGAAGGCTGTCCATGAGTTCGTGCGCGAGGCGCTGGCGGTTCCTCTTGCAGCCGGGATGGCCCCGTTCACGGTGCCGCTGTCATCGATCTTCGACGCCGCACGGCGCCACGTAGAGGATCGAGCCGGGGCGGTACGGCTCAACGCTGCGGTGCGTGGGCTGTGGCTCGACGGTGCTCGCGTCCGTGGGGTCAGACTCAAGTCGGGGGAGGCGATCGCTGCCGATGCCGTGATCTGCGCGGTCTGCCCACAGGATCTGCGCCCCGTGGCTCAGGGGATCCCTGCGCTTGAGGGCATCCTCAGCGCTGCGTCGCATCTGATCTGGGCGCCCATCGTCAACCTTCACGCATGGTTTGACCGGCCTGTCATGGACACCGCGTTCGCCATGGCCTTTCGCTGCCCTGTTCAGTCGGTGTTCGACATCACAGCGCTCCACCGTGGCGCCCCCTCAGCGGACTTGACGCATCTCGTCGTGTCCCAGAGCGCTGCAGCTGAGTGGATGTCCCAGCCTCCCGCGGACGTCGCTCGGACGCTGATTCGAGGCCTGGCCGAGCTGTTCCCACGCGCTCGCGACGCGGCCTGCGTGCGTCAGTTGGTCCTCCGCTATCCGCGCGCAACCTTCGTTCCCGGTCCCGGATCGCAGAACCTCCGTCCACAGACGACCACGCCCGTTCGGGGCCTGTACCTCGCGGGCGACTGGGTGGCCACCGGATGGCCGTCAACGATCGAGGGCGCGATTCGATCAGGATTCGCTGCCGCAGAGCACGCGCTCCGCGGCTGCCGCGGGTAGCCGCTGCGGACACGCTCCCCGCGGCGGGCGCAACGCCTCCCAGCCGTCTTGCAGCACCGCATCCGTCTCGCGGAAGCCGCGTCGAGCGGTCCACCTCGTCGCGCAGCGGGAAAAGACCAATGGGCGTAGGTCTTACAGGGCGGGCGGATCACGGAACGCTCAGCGGGCGGATTCGTCCTCGATGCAGATCTCGATGAAGCTCGCCGCATCACCCCAGATGTTCGATCGTGCCGGAGGAAGGATGCCGAAGCGCGGATTCGTCGCCGATCCAGCGAGAAGCGACCACTCAGCGTAGACGATGGCATCGATATACCGGCTGATCCCGGCACCGGTTTCGCCGAAGCACCGCCAGCTTCCGTAGCTGTGATGGTAGGGGATACCGTGGCCGGCAATCTCGTAGACCTCCGTCCACGCGCCAAACGTGTGTACGCGCGTTTGCCGGGCCACGAAACGTTCCACGTGATCCCTGCTTCCGTCCAGCGTGATCTCCAAGAGGGTGTCCGCGAAGCTCCCGCCATCCCACGTGGCCGTAATCGTGCGTGTCGATGGAACATACGTCCCACTCCCCTGGAACGTTGCCCTCAGTTCTCCTTCTTCGACGACGGTCATCCGTCCCTCGACATCGTTGCATCCGATGTTCCCCTGCAGCGAGAAGGCGATTCGCGCCCGGCGGATTCCTCCCGCCGCGGCCGACCCTAGGGCGCCACGAACGTCGATCCAACGGCTGATCGCATCGCAGCCCACCAGCGCGACGAGCACGCTGACGAGTCCTGCCAGCAGCAGCCCACGCCTCACATCGCACGCCACGTCGTCCCCCTTCTTCGATCCCGCGAGACGATACCCGACAGCTGCGGATCGGCCAGGCGGCAGCGGCCTCGACGCGCCGCTCTTGCCAGCGGCAATCGCCCACGCTAGGCTGCTCGCGAAAGGGGCTGACGTGCGCATCGTCCTGGTCGTGATTGCGCTCTGCACCGCCAGCGCTGCGGTCGCCTTCTGCGGTGCTCTGGGTGAGTTCCTCGCCCTCGTCCCTCTGGACGTGGAGGAACCTCTGATCCTGTTCACCGACTGGAGCAGGATCGGAAGCTCCCTCGGGCTGGAGACGCTGACCAGCGCCAGCCCATTGGAGCAGCGTCTGAAACTCGTCCTCAGCACGACACGACAGCATGCCGCAGCGTCCGCATACGCGTTGGCCCACTTCGCAGGCCATGCCGACGCCTGGGGCTGGGACACGGCTGACCTCGACTGGGAGGCCAGCATCGTCTCCCGTGCGCTGCCACCAATCTACGTCCTCAAGCTACACGCCGGCTTCGACTTCGCGCCGGTGGCCGCACGGTTCGCGGGGCGTGGCTTCGTGCAGACCATGTCACACGGTGCCGTCCTGTTCCAGCACCGACTGGAGCTTGGCGCCGACTGGACACACAAGACGGAACTGTCCATCCTCAACACAGCGTACATCGAGGCCGATGACCTGCTCATCCTCAGCAGCTTCCCCGCGGGCATCGAGGCCGCCCTTGACGTTCATTCAGGGGCATCGCCCTCCCTCGCGGAGGAGCCGTTCGTGTCGGACGCCGTTCGCCATCTCGGAGAGGCTCCGCTGAGCGCCACGCTGCTCGTAGGCCATGGGGAGTGTCTGCGCTTCACCACCAACCCGCTGCTGGAGGTTCTCGGGACGGTCCCGACCGAGAAGGACGTAGATGCGATGCGGACCGCCGTGTCGTCCTCCGAATTGCTCGTGCCGTACCGTGTCTTGGCGGTCGGCTACACGGCGACGGATGGACACCCCACGGGATCGCTCGTCTTCGAGTACGACACGCCAGCGCTCGCCCAGCTCGATCTTGCCCCACGACGGGTGCTGGCAGAGGAGGGAACCAGCCGCGAATCCGAGGCCCCCATCAGCGAGGTCTACTTCACTGTGATCGACGGCCGCGTCGAGGACAGTGCCATCGTACTCACGGTTCATCCCGCGGAGAACCAACCGCACCGCCTGTTTCGGATGATCTTCCACCGCGACGCACCGTTCGCCGGATGCTCGACGTGACACCTGGGTTCGCGAGCAGAGGGCCAGGCCCGGTCTGCCTCTGGCTCACGAACGATGCACCCTCGACGAATCGCACTCATGGTGCTCTTGCCGGATCGCTCTCGCTGTGCTACAGAGCATCAGAACGCGATGCGGATCGCAAGAAGACAGGCGCCAAGTTCCAGCGGGTAGCCCACGAGGATCGGCGCACCGCCGAGATGGGGCAGGGTGCCATCATGCGTCGGATAGAGCTTCGCCGCGCATAGGTCGAATCCCTTGCACGCTTTGTAGAAGATCAGGTGCTCCAGATCCGGGAGCGCGCCGCCGATCGCCCCCCACAGGAATCGGGGATCGCGGCCACACGCTCGGTACAGCTCCATCGTGGCAAACAGGGTGCCGATGTTGAACGCGGAGAACAGCGCGATGTCCGGTCCGTCGCCGGGATCAGGGTCATGATGCGGCATCACATCCAGCAACGCGTGCGATGCGAATCCCACGAGAAAGGCGACGATCGGGCTCTTACTCCACGCGTATCCCAGGGCCCCGCCGATCATGGAATGGGTTCCCGCACCGGATCCCACCGACGGCAAGCCAAGCGTGAGGACGAGAAGCAGAGCCCCGATCGTCGAGGTAATGCCACGGGCATGTCGCCCGTTTGCAGGTCGTCGTGCATCGTTCATACGTCTCCTTGATCCACTCCCACGCCAAGCGTAGGGAGTCACTCGCCATCGCGTCAACAGCTCCCGCCACGCCAAGCCGATCCAGGGCTGTCTACCCCGATGCCGCGTGGCTCGGGTCCCTCGTCGGCGGCGCCGCTCCGGACCGAGCCGTCCGCTCGGCGCGAAGCATCAGCAGCAGCAGCGCAGCCGGGCATGCCATGGCACGCAACGCGTACACCATGGCGAGCGTGCCCCTTCCCGAGAGCAGGGACACCGCCGGAGCCAGCACAAGCCCGATCCACATCGTGAACGATTCGGTGTTCCGTTTCGAGACCCAGATCCGGCGAACGACGGGGACGTAGGCGATCACCATCACCGCCTGGATCAGCGCGTGCGCCGCCACGTGGTGGCGTGTGACGGCCCAGCCGATCATGATCATCACCACCGCCAGCAGGCATCCCGCGTCGACCCGCGTGAACCGGCTACCCCGCTCGCCACAGCACGCAATGAACAGAGCGACGCAGCCCACCAGCACGATGTCCGATGCGTTGAGGATGTTGTCGAGTAGGCCGTGCTCCCTCTCCCCAAGGTAGGTGAGTAGGCTGCCCACTGCCGCAATCGTGAAGAACACCCACATCGCCAACGCAGGCTGGATTGCCCGTCGGCGGATCTGCCAGCAGTAGCGAAGGCCAATCAGCAGGTTTGTGAAACAGACCGCGGCGAGGGAGAACAGCCTCAGTCCCGCGGGCATCGCACCCGAAACCGCAACGGATCCTTCATGGGATGGATACCTGAGGAACCGACCCGACACCCTAGACCAGGGTATCGAGGCTCTCCTCATCGAAGATGTGGAGCGTATCGATGTTCGGCTTGAGGTGGATGATCGAATCCGCCTCGACTTCCTGACGTGGATCGAGGCTGGCGACTACCTGCACCTCATCCACGTATCCGTACACCAGCAGCGTGTGGCCAAGTTGCTCCTTGACCGACACGGTCACCGGCAACGCGTTCTCCGGGGAATCCACGGGGCCGCGCAGGTCCTCGGGTCTCACGCCGAGAACCACCTTCTCGGGCAGGGCCTCGACTGCACGCGAGGCGGGAACGGCAATCCGGAACTCACGCCCAGATAGGATGTACCGGTCTCCATTCCTCGACACCGCCGCAGGCAGGAAGTTCATCGCGGGGCTGCCGATGAACCCGGCGACAAACTGATTCTTCGGATGATCGTAGGTCTCCTTGGGCGCGTCGTACTGCTGGATGACCCCGTCCTTCATCACCGCAATCCGATCCCCGAGCGTCATCGCCTCCACTTGATCGTGCGTGACGTAGATCGTCGTCGTCTGCAGCTTGCTATGCAGTTCCTCCAGTTCGGTGCGCATCTGCACGCGAAGCTTCGCGTCCAAGTTGGAGAGCGGCTCATCGAACAGGAAGACCTTGGGCTTGCGGACGATCGCGCGGCCGACGGCCACCCGCTGCCGTTGTCCGCCCGAGAGCTCGCGCGGCTTGCTCTTCAGCTTCTCCTCGATCCCCAGCAGCTCGGCCGCCTCGTGAACGCGCTCCATGATCTGTGCTTTCGGCGTCTTGCGCAGCTTCAGTCCGAACGCCATGTTGTTGTATACGTCCATGTGCGGGTACAGAGCGTAGTTCTGGAACACCATCGCGATGTCACGGTCTTTGGGAGGGACGCGGTTCACCACCCGTTCGCCGATCTTGATCTCCCCCGCGGTCACCTCTTCAAGACCAGCGACCATGCGCAGGGTTGTCGTCTTCCCGCAACCCGAAGGGCCCACGAGAACCGTGAACTTCCCGTCCTCGATTCCCATCGAGACGTTGTCCACCGCAGTGAACTCCCCAAACCGCTTCGTGATGTTCGTCAGCGTGACTTCAGCCATGCCTCCTCCTTCGGCCGCTGACCGAGTGCGGTCCGCGGGATTCCGCCCGCTCCAGCATACTGCCAGGGTATTGCCCCTTCAACACTGCGGAAGGATCCCATCGATCGATTTCGAGCGGGGCGGCCGCGAGCACATGGATCTTCGCCCGCTCGTGTCGCGCGTCAGCAACGCACCATGTGCAGCGCCGAGCACGTGTCGCCGCTGATTCCCGTTTGCTGTACCATCATCCCCTCTGGAAGGGGAATGGAGGGGAGATGATGTTGGAGCTAGGCGACGGGGAACGCGTAGCGTTTGATGGCAAGGCGACACAGTACCGGCAGCGGACAGCGATCCGCGGGCGGCTGCGAATCACCAACCGGCGGGTCCTGTTTGAGCCGGACGCGCTCAGCATCGCTCGATGTCCCATCGAGATCCCGCTGACGCAGATCGCCGGGATTAGACGCGGGAAGGGCTTCGCTCTGTTCCGTACTCGGGTCATCCTCGATCTTGAGGGAGGCGCACGCTACGCCTTCGCTTCCCGCCAGCGGGATCGCATCGCGCAGGTACTCAAAGGCACGCGGCGAGAGGTCGCGGTGCCCACCCCTAGGCGGCAGGCCGCGGCAACGTAGGAGGGAACTCCACGCGACGCGCGATCCCGGGTTGGGAAGTCCCGTGGGATCGTCCGCACTGCGTCCGTCCAAGTGGCGCGCACGGAAGGGCACCACAGCGCTGTCACTCCCGCTGCTCTGGCGCTGCGGGCGCTCCCCGCAGGCCTGCGGCGATCTCCTCCCGCAGAGCGCGGAAGAACGGCCCCCGTGCGTGGCGCTCGATCCAAGGTGTGTGGCCGCACCGCTTCAGGAGGACGAAGCGCGGGTCGGGAAGGACCGCACGAAGGGGCTCGATGACTCCAGCGGCGGGGTGCGGATCGTGGCCGCCGTGAATCACGGACACGGGACAGCGGATCGCCGAGACAGCGTGGAGCAGCGCCCCTGTACGTCGCATCTCCAGCGCCTCCGCCAGGACCTTGTGGTAGGGGTTCGTCTCCGCTGCACAGGGTGAAGCCTCGACAGCGTATCTGGAATCCGCTTCGTAGGTGTCCGTGATCCGTGCCAGCACGCCCAGCCGCATCAGCGCGCGCGACTTCTCGTGTTCCTCAGCGTTTCCCTCCAACATGGCAAGGCAGGCGTCGAACGCCTCGCGCTGGTTTCGTGACAGGCGGCTCCGGCGGGTGGCCAGCAGCTCATCCGCGTAGTGCGGTTCCAGTGGACCGCTTCCCACGAGAATCAGGCTCCTGGCCACCTCGGACGCGCGCGCTGCCGCGAGGAGGACGAGCCACGCTCCCCACGAGTAGCCAACGAGGACCGCAGGAACCGCGACATGCCCTGCCAGCAGCTCCACCAGCTCCTCGACTTGGCCGGTCAGTGTACGTGCGCGCTGGAACGGCTCGAACACGCCGCCGTCCGACGCCAGCTCGCGCGCCACCGGCTCCATCTCCCCGCCCGCGCCAGGCCCCCCGTGAATCACCGCGACGCGGTACGGAGGACTGCCGTGGATGCGAAACCGCTGAGACTCGCCGCACGCTTCGGGATCGGATCGCACGACCACCTCCTCATCACGGCGCGTCCCCCCATCGCACGACAGCGCGCAGGAAGCCCCAGGGAACGCCTTCGGGCGGGGCAACATCATCAACGTAGCAGTTCGACCTCAACCACGCCTTTCACCCAGAAGCTGCCCGCCGACACCGCATTGTACTCCTCGTTGCTCACCCCGCCGCCCTCGGGGAGCACGGCAATCCGGGGGCCGTCCTTCCAGGCCGGGATCTCCAAGCCGTCGAACGCGTACGCCAGGACGATCGGATACGCCTCGCTCTCGATTCGAGCGCGCTCGATCTCGACGCGATAGCCATCCGATGCCGTCACGCGGACGGACCGGTACTCCGCATCCTCGCCGATCAGCGCCGCGATTGGAACGCCGGTGTAGTGCCCTTCGTCACGCCAGTTTCCGTATTGGTTCTGGTAGCTGCCTCGCCGTGCCAGCGCCGGGAGACGTTTCATCTCGGCCAACGAGAGGCGGCGCGTCACACCTCGATCGTCGATCCATCGGATCGAGGGTCCGGCTTGGGGCGTCGTCGCCCTGAGCACGCCAATGACGATCAGAGCAACGAGGATCGCCCCCCATGCGATGACGTAGCTCCAGCGCCACCGGCCTGTCACGGCCATCCCCACCTCCGCGATAGAACAGACAACGTGATGCCACCCACGAGCAGTGCCAGCGATCCAGCGTCGACACCGCTCCACCCGCACCGCTCCGACGGCGTTCGCTTGCTGTACAAGCCGAATGCTCTTCCCTTCATCGACATGGCGATGGAATCGACGCGCAGTAGCGCGGCCACGAGAACGGGGATGAATGTGTAGCGGACGGTTCGACGTAGCCCGGCGATGCTTCGCACCGAAGGCCGAATGCCCCGGATCCGCTGCGCCTCGCGGACAAGTTCCAACTCGCGGCGGAAGAAGGGGACGAACCGCAGCGCGAGGATGAATGTGTACCCGTAGCGATAGGGCACACCGAGACGAATCAAAGCGTGAGCCAGTCGATCCGGATCGGTCACCAGTACGAACAGGAAGCTCGCCCCGAGAATGAGGAGGAAACGCAACGTCATCTGCGCCCCCGCGATCAACCCGCCGTCGGTGATGGGAACACCGATGCGAAACATGATCGTGCCATCACGGACCGACAGTGCCTGAGCCGCAAACAGCAACACACCGAACCACAGCACGAAGCGCAGACTGCCGAGGAAGCGACGCGGCGATTCACCGGAGAACCAGGCCAGCACAGGCACCACAAGCAGCGCTCCCCCCTTGAGCGACACACTGCTCGACGACAACGCCGCCACAAGGAAACCGGCGAGGACCAGGAGGTTACTCAGCGGCCCGGCGCGATGCAGTCCGCGGGAGGAGGGGTGGTACTCGATCCTCGGGATCACCGCTGACCTCCCCAGTAGCCGGGAGTAAACGGACGCTCGCCTCGCTCGGCGAGCGTGGCGAACACCTCTTCACTGGATCCCAGCAGTGGCTGTGGCCCGAGGAACAGGACGCGATCGCTGAGCGCGTCAACCAACGCGATGTCGTGGGAGACGAGAACCAGCGCCGCGCCTCGATCACGCGCCTCGAGGAGCCTGCCAATGATCCATGCGGTGTTGTGCCGGTCCTGGCCGATGAACGGCTCATCGAGCAGGACGAGGTCTGGCCGCCGGCGAAGCACCGCAGCGACCGTCAACCGCCGTTGCTCCCCAAGGGACAGCGACAGTGGCGGGGCATCCTCGAGTCCTTCGAGGCGAGCTTCACACAGCAGCGCGTGCCGCGCCGTGTTGGTCAGCGGCCCATCCATCTCCAGCTCGAGCCGCACACTGCGCTCGAAGATCTGCTGATGCGGATGCTGGAAGACGAGTCCAATCGTCTGATCCTTGTCACGCACCATGTTCCCACGCTGGGGGCGCTCCAGCCCTGCCATGAGGCGCAGCAGGGTCGTCTTCCCCACGCCGTTCGGCCCGATCACTCCGAGGATCTCGCCAGCGTTCACCGCGAGTGACAGCCGATCCACCAGCGGTCCCGCCCCGTAGTCAAACGACACGCAGTCCAGTCGCAGCGCCGGACGATGCACGATCGACGATACCGGCGTCACCCGGTCCCATACCAAGCGCAGGCCCAGCGCAAGAAGATCCTCCCGACGTCGCGTCGGCCGGCGCGTCACGATCCTCCCGCCATCCATGACCGCCAGCCGGGGCCGAAGCGGCAGAAGAGGATGGAGCCGATGCTCGGCGATGACGAGCGTCACATCCTCCAAGGCGCGAAGCCGATGGAGCGTGTCGAAAAGCTGCTGCGCCCCGGCAGGATCAAGATGGGCCGTAGGCTCGTCGAGGAGCAACACGCCGGGCCGCATGGCGAGGATCGATGCGATCGCAACGCGCTGTTTCTCCCCGCCGGATAGCGTCGTGGTCGTGCGCTCCGCGAGCTTCTCGATCCCCGTGGTTTGCAACGCCCGATCGACGCGACGCGCGATCTCGCCGCGATCGAGACACAGGTTCTCCGGACCGAACGCCACTTCCTGTCGCACCCGCAGCGTGCACATCTGCGATTCCGGATCCTGTTGCACAAGTCCCGCGCGCTGGGCAACGACAGCGGCATCAGCGTGAATCACGTCGAGCGCACCGACACGCACACCGCCGGACACCTCAGCGGGAAGCAACGAGGGGATGAATCCCGCCATCGTCCGCAGCAGCGTCGACTTCCCGCAGCCTGACGGTCCAGTCAAGGCGACAGCCGCGCCGGCATCGATCTGCTCGCATATCGCCTCCAACGCTGGTCTTCCGCGATCAGGGAAGCGCACCGTCAGCTCCTCGAGCGTAACATCGAACCCGCTACTCGACGACAATCCGCGTCACCCGCCTCACCCAATCGGAACCCTCATAGCGAGCAGCGATCAGGCGCACCGTCTCCGCTTCCCAGATGAGAAGGAGCGTGTCGTCTTCCATCACCGACCGAAGATCGAACGCCGCCTCGTATCCATCATCGGCGATCACGCGCACGCGCGAAGCCTCAGCCACAGGTGCAGCTCGTCCGAGTGCTTCGCGAAGCGGAATCCCCGTGTACGGCCTCGGCGGCACGTAGCTCACGCTCCCTCGAAGCTCGGCGGTGATCGTGACGGTTGCGCCCTCCCAGCTGTCGACCTGCAGTGTGTAGGGCGCCTCCAGTGCACCGCCGATGCGCACACTGCCTGGTGCAGCGAATGGATCGAAAACCGCAACGAAGTAGTAGGCGCCCCCGGCAAGGATCGCGGACACGAGCACCACGGTGAGCAGGTGACGCCGCCAGGCAACTTGCCGCTGGCTGGCGGTGATCTCGGCGCTGCGCACAAGCCGCGCCGACACGAGCATGCGCCGCAGATCCCACGCGAGATAGCCGCCAAGCACAGCACCCGAGACCAGAGATAGTCCAGCCATGAGCAGGATGAACGACAGCGACACTCCGGAGAAGTAGATCGCCTGAAACGCGAACACATTGGACGCCGAGGCCACGGCTCCGGTGGCCATCGTCAGGGGAAGTCCTCCGCGCCGCGAGCTCCCCAATCCGAGATCCACGAGGAGTCCCTCGACCAGAGACACGAACACAATCACAACGCCGTGCGTCCCCCCGGCGAGGAACTCCACCAGTCCTTTGATCACGCCAGTCAGCGTTCCCGCGCCGAAGCGTCCAAGGATGAGCCGTGCGAGAAGCGGCCACACGATGTGCAGCCCGGCGATCAGCTGCCCTGCCCCGAAGGGGACACCGAACAGGCGATTCACGAGGTTGCCGAGGTAGCCCACGTACGCCGATAGCACGCCGCCGACAGCGGCAAGCAGCGCAATGAGGACGAGTCCTCGGACATCCACGCCTCGGCGGGGCACGGGCGCCGCCCTGTTCATCGCAGCTAGAGCTCCAGGCGAACCTCGGTGAGGAACTTCACCGAGCGCAGCTCGACGCCAGCGGGTAGCTCCACCCCGTCGTCAAACACGAATCGCATGTACCCCTCCGCAGTCGGGTCGAGGAACTCCCCATCGACCTTGAACGCCACCACGAAACGGTCATCGCCGGCGATCCACGAGGAGTGGACGGTCTGGCTGTACCCGTCAGAAGCGGTCATAACGATGTCGTAGCCGTCGTCGGCGAGGGCGTCGTTGAAGTGCTCGTCATCGTAGAAGAGACCCTGCTCGCGCTCCGGATGCAGGCCGTCGTCCACGTACGCCACGAGTCGCCACAGAGGGATCCCCGTGTAGCTGTGGGTCGTCCCTTTGGAGGTCACGCTCACAGTGGCGGTGTGGCAGGGACAGCCGATGCCCGCCTCCAACTCGCGCCGGACGAACAGCCGCTCCACCGCACCGGAAAACAGCAACGTGTAGGGCTCGTAGCTGCCCACCAGCTCAATGCGCACGACCATTCGTGCCGAAAGAGAGCTGGTGAACTGAGGGTTGCCTGGACCGATCTTGACGATCCGCAAGTAGCCAGGATCGAGGGGCAGGTACGCGCCGTTCTCAGCATACGCGAGAATCCATGTACCTTCGCTTCGATCCGCTAGCATCGCCACCGCGTAGTTCATCGAGTACCCGTCCGAGGCGGTGACACGCACGGTGGCGTCATCGGGAACGTTGCCCACAAGGGTCATCAATGGGACGCCGGTGTAGCTAGCGGTGTACTCCTCGCCGCTGGAGCGGGTGAACGTTCCCTCTCCGGAGAGCACATCGAGCGCCTCGAGATCCTCCAGGGTATAGACCATCTCGACATCGCCCACGCTCAGCGTGAGCAAGACCCCCTCGGGGCGAACGGCGGTGCCCTCCGCAGTGGGCTGAGGTGGGGTGACGATCGCCCGGCCGTCGTAGTCCACGGCGAGATACGACACGCCCTTCACCAACATCCCGGTCGTCGACGGCGCGTCCCCGAAGTAGTGCGCCCATTCCGGACCGAACGCCAGGAGCATGTCATCATTGCTGAATTCCCCGTCGGGCGCGAGGAAGACAAGCATCGGCGCGTCTCCGTCAAGATCCTCCCCGTCCCTTGACGTGGCCAGAAGCACCGTCCCGGCCACGCTGCTCCCACACACCACCTCGTACGGAAGCAGCTTGTACCATCCATCCCCGGCGATTACGCCCAGGCTCTCGCCCGCAGCGAAACCCCCGGCAGCCTCGACGACGGCTCGCAGCGAGACCCCAGCGTACAGATGCTCTGCTTTCCAGCTCGGCTGCTCCGCTCCCATCCGTGGGCCCTCGTACGCCACGGATCCGGACAGCGTCGGGAACGCATCCAGCGAGACCTGAACCACCTCGCCGTCTCGAAGGAACGTGACCGAAAGCGCCTCCTCCGCGAGCGCTCCGAACGCCACACACAAGACAGCGGCCGCCAGTACGCTCCCCCAACCTACCCGCTTCATCGCATATCCTCCGTTCCACTTTTGACGAGGATGGCGGTCGATGGGACCCCAGCGCAGACCGCATCCCGCTCCTCTATCCGCAGTCGCCGTACTGCCTCCGCGTTGTGCACCGCGTTCAGCTCGAACGACGGTCCCTGGAGTATCAGGTTGACCACCTGCCCCAACAGGCGTAGACGCTTCACCCGAAGCGACCACACGTTGTCCATGGTCGACAGCCCGCCCTCGCCATCGCGCCAGACGCACACCGCCTCCGGAGGGATCTCAACTACGACAGCGCTCTCCGAGCCGAAGTCGAAGAAGCGCAGCTGAGTCGTACCCAGCCCTGCGGTGCACAACGCCCCGTCGCGCGACAGGACATCCAGTCGGAATCGGTTCTTCCCTCGCAGTTCGTTGGGAATGATGAGCCCTGACTCCCAGACCGCGCTTCCCTCGGCGTCGTGCAGCCGCTCTGCCCACAGAAGGTGTTTCACCACCTCTTGCGAGGTGCCCGCAGCGACGACGAGATCCGCCAGGTCGAGGTCCAGAGCATCAGCCAACAGACGGATCGTCATCAGATCCGGAGGTGGACGTCTCCCGTGCTCGATCCGCGCCAGCCGGCTGTAGTCCAATGCCACGCGGTCTGCGAGCCGGCGCAAGCTATAGCCCTTCCGCTGGCGGGCGCTGCGCACAACAGCACCGAACTCCTGCTTGACCATGCGAGGAAGGCTACGCCCGCTGTTGCCAAATGTCAACAGGCGACACGTCAAGCTGCTATCCAAGTGGACCCGCGGCGGAGCGTTCTGCTACACTTCCTCGATCAAGGGGGCTACATGAGCGAAGACGCCCGATTCTGTCACGATGCAGGTCGCGTTTTTCTGGAGACAAGGGATCTGACGAAAACGTATCGCCTCGGTCGCGAGGACATCCGCGCCCTGGAAGGCGTGGACTTCGTCGCCGCGCAGGGCGACTTCGTTGTACTCAACGGACCATCGGGGAGCGGGAAGACGACCTTCCTCAACCTGATCTCGGCGATCGATCGCCCCACCCAGGGCGAGGTGATCATCGAAGGCGTGTCCACCACAAGCCAAACCGACCGCCAGCTCGCCGCGATGCGCAGGAACAAAATCGGCCTCGTCTTCCAGAGCTTCAACCTCATCCCCGTCCTCAGCGCCGCCGAGAACGTAGAGTACCCCTTGCTGCTCCATCGCTTGGAGCGCCCAGAGCGCAAGCGACGAGTCCGTGCCATGCTCGAAGAGGTAGGTCTCGGTGAGCTGACGAAGCGCCGACCCAACGAGCTCTCGGGAGGGCAAAGGCAGCGCGTGGCAATCGCGCGGGCGTTGGTCTCACGGCCGAGGATGGTGCTCGCCGACGAGCCGACGGCCAATCTCGACTCGGAGACCGGGAAAGCGGTGATGCAGCTGACGTCGCGCCTGAACAAGGAGCACTGCGTTGTGTTCATTGTTGTGACGCACGACCCCGCTGTCACGATCTACGCCCAGCGGCGGTTCCGCATCCTCGATGGCCACCTGACTGAGGAAGGCAACGATGCTCCTGTGGCTTCCACTGCGTAGCCTCCTGCGGAGCCGGAGACGGAGCCTGCTCTCGTTGGCCATCATCGGCCTCGGGACAACGATCGCGCTCGTCGTCCTTGGCTTCGTACAGGAGTCTCGCGCGCTGATCCGCGAGACGAGTGTGGCCGAGTTCGGCAACCTCCAGATCGCTTCGCCGCAGCTTTGGGAGGACACGGCCGAAGACTACGGGTACCTGGTCCAGCCGAGCACTCTCGACCAGGTGAGCGCCCTGCTCGCCTCCGAATCCCGCGTCGACGCGTTCACTGTGCAGCTGCAGTTCCCTGCACTGATCGCCTCAGGCGACAGGACCCAGATCGTTCGTGTGACCGGGTTCGTCCCCGGGAATCCGGCACTCTCCCGCGCTGGCGAGATCGTCGCGGGACGGGATCTCGAAACGTCCGACGCCGCGGCCGTGCTTGTCGGCCGGTCTCTCGCCGATCGGCTCGACCTCGCTCCAGGCTCGGCAATCACCTTGACGCTGACCACCGTCGATGGAGCCTACAACGCGACACCGCTCCAGGTAGTAGGAATCTACGAGTTCTCCAGCGAACAGGTCGAACTGCAGAGCCTGTTCATCCCCCTTCGCTACGCTCAGCTGCTGCTGAACACAACGGGCGTGGATCGGATCGTGGTCACGCTCGGCAACATCGCCGACACGGAGGCGACGCGAGCTCGCCTTCAGGCCGGGCTGACCGACGCGCAACTCGGTCTAGAGGCCCTGACCTGGGATGAGCTATCCCCATTCTACCAACAGCTATCGAACCTGTTTGACATCCTGTTTGGCTTCATTGCGCTGGCCATGGCCGTGCTCGTGTTCTTCATCATCTTGCAGATTCTCACTCTGGCGTTCCTCGAACGGACCCGGGAAATCGGAACCGCTCGTGCCCTGGGAACGACCCGGCGCGGTGTGCTCGGACTGCTCCTTGCTGAAGGTGCCTGGCTCGCCGTGATCGGCAGTGGCCTCGGCGTTGCCCTGGGCACGGCACTGAGCTTGGCGTTCAATGCCATCGGCATCAGGTGGGCGCCTCCGGGCACCGTGGAGCCGGTCGTCCTATCAATCCGCGTGGGGATCACGACGGCGCTCGCCCCGTTCCTGCTCGGGGTCGTGGCGACGATCCTCTCCTCCTTGTACCCGGCGCTGCAGATGGCACGGCTGCCGGTCGTTGATGCTCTGAGGGTAGAGTAGGTGATGTGATGCAACTGCGGCTCGCGCTTCGCAACGTTTTCCGGAATCGACGGCGGACCCTGTTCAGTCTGTCGGTCCTGGCTGTGAGCGTCACGATTCTGTTCATCGTTCTCGCCTTTCAGTCGCAGTTCCTTCTCTCCGTTCGCACGTCGCTCGCGTGCGAGACGGGAGCCGTCCAAGTTGCCGACGAGCGCCTGTTCGAGAACACCGCTGAGGGTTACGAGTATCTGATCGCGCCCGAGCAGCTCGAACAGGTACGCGAGATGGTCGTCGATTCCGACGGTGTGACCGGAGTGACCTGGCGGCTCGACTTCGCCGGCCTCGTCGGCGATGAGACGGGAAGCACGCTTCTTCTCGGTCGAGGCATCGTGCCCTGCAACTGCGTGCAGCCATACGAGTGCACCGTGATCCAGGGAGAGCCTCTCGCCGAAGGCGCTGCACGGGAAGTCATCCTCGGCCGCGGCTTGGCACGGCGCCTCAACGTGGCCGCTGGGGATCGCATCAACGTTGCCACCGGCACTGTGTCCGGAAGCTTCAATGCGGCCACTGTCGACGTCATCGGCGAACTGTCGTACGGTGTGGAGGCTGTGGAGGACCAGCTTGGCCTGTTCCCCATCGAGTTCGTTCAACGACTGCTGAAGACCGACGGTGTCGAGCGCGTTCTCATCAGCTTGGAGACTCTCGACGACGCCGCGACGTTCGCCGCGAGCCTCGATCAGCGTCTCGGCGAGGCAGGACTCCCGCTGGTCACTCGGACATGGGAGCAGCTCAACAGCAGCTACGAGTCGATCCGCTCATTCTACGCCGCGTTCAGCGGCCTCGCTGCGATCTGCATCTTCGTGTTCGTCTTCTTCAGCGTGCTGGAAGTCCTCACGATCTCGTTCCTCGAGCGGACACGCGAGGTCGGCACGGTTCGTGCGCTCGGGGTTCCCCGCGGCCGCGTCTTCCGCTCGTTCGTTCTGGAGGGCATCGCTCTCGGAGCCCTCGGGGCGCCCGCAGGCGTGATCGTCGGGACTGCAGTGGTTCTGGTGTTCAACGCCCTCGGCGTTCAATGGACTCCCCCCGGCGCGGCCATGCCGCAGGCCCTCGTCCTGACGATCCGTCCCAGCGTCGTGATCGTGCCGTTGCTGTTGGCCATCGTGGCGACGCTGGTCAGTGCGTTGTACCCTTCCTGGAAGTCCGCCCGCGAGACGATCGTTGACGCCCTGCGTAGTGTGTAGCCACGCAGGATGATAGGAGAAGACTATGAACACAGCGACCCTTCCAGTCCTTCTCGTTCTCGTGCTCGCCATCTCTCTTGCCCTTGTCGGGCAGACCGACGCCACGGACGCGGAACTCCTGCAGCGTCTCGACGCTGTGCGCTTCCCCGACGACGCCATCACCAGCATCCAAGTTCGAATCACCGCGACAAGCCCTGATGAGGTGCGTGTCGCCGAAGTGATCGTCTACGTGGCCGAGATGGATGGCGCGTCGTTCGCACGCATCGACTTCCTGGCTCCCGACGAACTCGCGGGCCAGATCTACCTCAGCACGCCGGAGGCGACGTTCTTCTTCTCTCCGGATCTCGACTTCCCGATCAAGACAAGCGCCAATGTGGAGTTGTTTGGCGACGCCGCCGTCGCGCAAACGAGCGGCATTCGTTTCGCCGAGGACTACGACATCGCGGCACGCTCCGTCGTCGTCGGCGAGGATGGCAGCGAGCGGCTGGAACTGGAGTTGATCGCGCGGGATCCGACCACTGCGTTCCAGTCGGTCACACTGGCTGTCGACGCGCAGACGCTGCTCCCGCTTTCCGGCAGGCTGTTCGGCCTCAGCGGATTCCCGTTCTACGACGTGGCCTACGAGGTCTACGAGACACTCGGCGAGGATGACCTCTATGTCGCAACGCAACGCATCGTGAGTCTCGTGTTCGAGGGGCGCGAGACGCTCACCGAGACGGTCGAGATCAGCTCCGCGGAACTCCCCGAAGGCTGGTTCGATCCTGCATCGCTAGGAGCAACGCGGGATTAGTCGATCACGACATCCTGAAAGGTTCTGCCGTGGCGTCAGGACATCGTCGTTCGAAGCGAAGCAGCCCTCTCACCGAGTCCGCACCGCGTGGCTCGAATCCGAGAGCCGACAGGACCTGTCGTGAGCCATGGTTCGTCGCCGCCGTCTCGGCAACCACCCGGCGCACACAACCCTGCGCGAAAGCCCACTGCACGAGAGCGTCTACGGCTTCCTTCGCGTAGCCCCGCCGGCGATGACGCCCGCAGGTCTCGTAGCCTATCTCCACCGTCCCGTCAGCCGAGGGCCGCCCTTTGAACCCCCCTCCGCCGACCAGTTCTCTACCGGAACGCAGGATCCAGTACCACGCAAGCCATCCAACGCACGTAGGGTCCTCCTCGAGCTGCTGCAGGAATGCGGGCAGCACCTCCCGAAGGGAGGCTGACGGCCACTCGGATGCCTCGTCCGCCCCAAGCAGCCGAAGAAGACCCCGGGGATCGGCGAGCTCAAGCCGCGTCGTCGTCGCCGTGGCGGGCACAAGGGACAACCGGCGGGTCTCGATCGGCTCCATGACAAGGATCGTATCCCGTTCCGACCTTCGCACGCCACTGCGGATTCACCACCGAGGCAGGTGCCCGCAGCACACCGGGGGGGCGGGAGAAGGGGACGGACGGCCTTGCGACGCGATCAACGGCAAGCATCCTCTGGACACGGCAGCGCACGGGAGGCGTAGGTGCGGGGACAGGAATCGGACAGCCGACGTGAGAAGCGACGCCCTGGGATGGGAGACCGAAGGCATCCACGAGGTCTCCGCATGCCCGATCACATCCCGCTGCGCGCCATCGATCAGCGGTGGAGCGTGACCGTGGATCCAAGCGTTGCGCAACCGCCGCGCGCCGTCGAAAGGGGCAAGCACACGCTCGAGCTGTGCGGCCGGATGTCCCACGATCTCGCGTGGCAGCCCCCGCTGCGGCAGTGGGTCATGAGCAAGGGGAGGGCGCACCTGACGCCGTGGCTTGCGCGTCTGGCAGCCTCACATGGCGTGCGCTTCGCGCGCGTCCGCATTGGATGCCAACGGACGCGCTGGGGCAGCTACTCGACGCGCGGAACGCTGAGCCTCAACGCAGGGCTGCTGTTCTTGCCGCACGAACTCGTCCGCTACGTCCTGCTGCACGAGCTGTGTCATGTCGCGGTGCCCTGCCATTCCGCGCAGTTCTGGGCGCTACTGCAGGAACGTGAGCCCGAGGCGAAACGGCTGCGCTGGGCGCTGCGTGAAGCGCAGCCTCTCGTGCCTGCTTGGTTGTACATCCCGCCGAAGCTGGTGGAGCCGCATCCATCTGGCCGATGCCCACCCAGCGTGGAGGATACGGTCGTCGCCCGGCGCGCGGCATGTCGCTCCTCGGGAGCCGCCCCATACGGCACGGCCTGACCCGCCGCTGGTCGCGGATCGTTTCTGCCACAGGACTCCACCTCGGTCACTCCGGGACACCGCGGCGCACAGGGCTGTCAGGGCCGCTGCTTCGCCAGCGCGGAGGCGCGTCCGAAGCAGGTTGCGCGAACCGGGAGCCGCCCCCTACCATTCCCCTCAGTGCTCGACGTGGGCAGGAGCCAAGATGCCGGAATACGCACCCTACACCGTAGATCCCGCCATCCATCGCCGCTTCGACGAGAGGAACACTGTGTTCATGCGGCGCTACTGGGATCGAGAGGCATCGTTCTTCGAGAAGGAGTACCGCAGCGAGGCGGCCGAGCGGATGCGCAGAGGCGATCCGGGTTACTCGCACCTCGAGTTCGCCCGGCTGCTCGCGTCGTGGACGGTTCATGACTGCTTCGCCGGGGCGTTCTCCTGGAGACGCCTGGGCCGGGCCGACCCGGCGCTGATGTCCATGGGGCAGTACGAGGTGACGGATCCAGCGCGGATGAGCGCGGAGATCAAGCGCGTCGCGCGAAGCTTCGGGGCTGATCTTGTGGGGATCTGTCGCGTCAACCCGCAATGGATCTACTCCCACGATCGCAGTGGCGACCCGGTTGTCATCCCCGCGGATCACGGCTACGCCATCGTCATGGCCATCGCCATGGATCCTGATGCCGTGGGAACATCGCCCTCGTACGCGTCGGCGGCGGCAACCGGAGCCGGCTACTCTCGGATGGCGTTCGTCATCGCATCCATGGCGCAGTTCCTCCGCAACCTGCGCTACGGCGCACTCCCCATGGGGAACGACACGGCCCTGAGCATTCCGCTGGCGATCGACGCCGGACTCGGCGCTCTCGGGCGCAACGGCTTGCTCGTGACACCACAGTTCGGCTCCTGTCTTCGGTTGTGTAAGGTGTTCACGGACATCCCATTGGTGCCGGATCAGCCGATCGAGTTCGGGCTCCACGAGAGCTGTCGCCATTGCACGCGCTGCGCAGAGGCGTGTGAAGGCGAGGCGATCTCGGCGGCTCGAGAGCCCTCGTACAACGTGGCGTGTGCATCGAACAACACGGGGATCCTCCGCTGGGCGGTCGACGCCGATCGTTGCTACGACTTCTGGATTCGGAACACCGCCGCCTGCTCCAACTGCATCGCCGCGTGTCCGTACGCGCCTGCGAGTCCGCGCGCAGATCTTGAGCCAGAAAGCGGGGTTGCAGAGGAAGGATGTTGACAAGTAAGCCCCGTGGCCGCCAGGAGAAGGCGCTGGTGATCTCTGATTATGATGCACCGTTCCCCCATCCGCTTCGCGGACGCGCTGGCGACCGGCTGTCCACCGATCGATCGAAGGCGACGGGCATCCCCGGCTGGATATGGTGCACTGCGGCGGACGGGCGTTCCGGGTGGGTGCCCGAGAGCTACCTTCGCGGCGACGGCGCGAACGCTTTCCTCCTGCGCGACTACGACGCCATCGAACTCACCGTACGAACAGGGGATGTCCTCGTGATCCACGCCGAGGAAAGCGGCTTCTGCTGGACGGAGAACGCCGACGGTCGCCACGGTTGGGTCCCAACCACGTGTCTTCGTCGCATCGCCGAGCGGGCCGACTGAGAAGCAGGAATCAGCTCCCGTCCAGGATCAGCCAGCGCTCGAACCACGCCACGACCTCACGCATCGCCCGCTGCGCGTGGTGCTCGTGGAATCCGTCGTCGCCAGCGAACTCGTGCCCCGTCCCCTGGAGCGGCACAAGCTTGGACGTCGCCCCTGCCGCCTGCAGCCCGCGATGGATCGCTTCGCACGCACCCGTGATGAACGGGAAGTCATCCGTGCCGTAGACCGTGAGCACCGGTGGCGCCGCTGCTGTGATGAACCGTTTGATCGAGAGATCTCGCAGCTTCTCCATGCCAATCTTCAACGCCGGGAGATTCTCCATTACCTCGGGAAATCCCTCGGCATCGGCGGCGAAGTCGTAGCCCGCCGCGTAGTACGTTGCGGCTGCCCGGACGTGACTGCTCGTGCGCTCCACCGGATCCGTGCTATCCGCGGACCCGGCATCGGAACTCACGGCGAGGAGGATGGCGAGGTAGCCGCCCGCACTGGCTCCCCACACGCCAAGCCTCTCCGGGTCGACACCCAGACGATCCGCTTGACAGCGAACGAAGCGCACGGCGCGCCGGACATCCTTCACCATCTCATCGAGGGTGAAGCGTGGGCTGCTGCCGTGACGAACATCGAACACGGTGAATCCCTTCTCCAGTAGCGGCGCGAAGCTGAACTGCGAGAGCAGGAGAATCGGCTCCTCCACGCCCTCGACGGTCAGTTCCCTCGGTCCGAGGAGCCGGAAGCAGCCAGGCTCCGTCTCCCGGTACTGCGTCAGCTTGCCGGACTCGAATCCCCCGCTGTTGATGAACATCACCCCCGCACCGTTGGCGTCCGCCGGACGGTACTGATCAAGCGTCAGCGCCATGCCCAGCTTGTGCCCGTACACCACATCCGGTGTCACAGCGGCGGGCCCCAGATCGTGTTCCACGTCCCTCCCCACAAGATCCCCCTTCCTCACTTCGCGTTCTTGTCGTCGTGTCCCTTGTGGGTACTTCCCAGCGCGTGGAAGGTTCAACGGTTTCCGAGAACGTGCACGGGAGGCTCGGCGCGAACGGTTGTCGTATGCCCTTTCGATGCCCCGTACACGCCGGCTATCATCGCTCCATGACGCCACACGTTCTGCTCGTCGACAACGCAGTCCACCGCCTTGTCTTCAGACCATCATGGCACTGGAAGGCACATCTCCCTGGCGTAAGCACGCACACCGTCCATCTCCCATCGGCGGTACAGCTGCCATCGCTGACGGGCTACACGCACGTCATCCTGACTGGATCGGAGGCATCGATCCTCGAGCGCCGGCCGTGGTTTGCCGCGGAGTCGGCTCTCATCCGTCAGGCGATCGATCGTGGACTTCCAGTGCTCGGCTCCTGTTTCGGCCACGAGATGCTTGTTCACGCGCTGTCGGGTCCGGAGCACCTGCGCAAGGCAAGCACGCCGGAGGTCGGCTGGGCCGATGTGCAGATGACCGGCCGGGACCCGCTGTTCGACGGCCTGCCCAACCCCTGGCGCACGTTTGTCTTCCACTTCGCCGAGGTGCACGAACCGCCGCTGCCGTGGAAGGTCCTCGGAAGATCGTCTCTTTGCGACACCCATGTGATCCGCTACGGCGATCATCCGGTGTGGGGGATCCAGGCCCACCCCGAGATCTCCTCGCGGAAGGCGAAGATCTTCCTCCGTGGGTCGCTATTGCTGGGTCTCAGACCAGCACGGCAGCTCATACGTGCCTTACGCAAGGCCCCGGCGCCCAACGAGGTGGCGGAGACGATCGTGCGCAGGTTCCTCAGCTTCCAGTAGTCCCCGTGACCACGACTCCCCAGGACACTCAGCGCACCCATCGCCTGCCTCAAGACCCGCGAACCCCAACGACACCGAATCGATACGAGAGAAGCACTGCTCGCCGAGACGCTCGGCATCTGGGCCAGCGCGGCTGCTCGCGCTTGACATTGACAGCGGCGGCCTCGACCGGGCACTCGTCCGGGGTTGCCGGATGGTGAGGTCGGCTGGCTGCGCGTCGAGATCGTAGCCGCGGAGTAGGACTACACAGCGCCACGGCCTCCGGCCACCGCGAGTGATGGAGGGGCGTCACGCAACGCCCCTCTCCCCTTCGATCTGCTCGTCCGCTCCTCGGATGTGGTTCCCAGGCCTGGACCACCCTACGCAGGCAACCTCGCAAGGCCGTTCTGACTCGATGGCGGCGCTTCCGAGCGCACCATCCCTTCCATCCATCCTCCGCTTGTGATAGAATGCTGCGGATAGACTCGCAGGCGGGACCACCATCACCTCCGTGTTCTCCTAGGTGTCCCACACAGAGAAGGTGCGCGTAGTGTGATCTCTCACTTCTTCGAAGAACGCTTCCTATGGCGGTCATACTGCAGCCGACAGCCCAGCCTCCGCGAAGTGCTATCGATGCTGGCAGTCGCCTTGATCCTGGCTGCGGCGTTCCTCGCGTTCGGTACGGATTGGTCCGCGCCTCTGCTTGAAGGGCTGAACTCCCCACGGTCTGTCCTCGACAAGATCATGGGCGGTGGCGCGTCGCAGGAGGGTGTCGAGATCTGGGCCGCTGAGAAGGAAGCCGCCAGTACGGCAGCGTGTCCAACAGCCACGAACCCCCATGAAGCCCATCTCATCGCGCTTGCTGCCGCGTACCTCCCCGAAGAAGTGAGGGTTGCCGGTGCTCCCTGCGTGCGGCTCCTCGGCGCCACCGCAGATCCATCGCGACAGGGACCGTGGAGCGTGCGTTACCTGATCACAGGAGACTGCGCGGAGGCCACCGCCGACTCCGATGTCGTCGGCCGCTTTCACTGCGTCGCCGCCGGATCGATCCGGATGGAGTCGCAGCTCGCCCTGTGGTCGTGGAGCGATGCCGGCGTGATCTCGGGGGCTTACGAGCAGGCCACCTTCGCACCGTCGGGCTTCGCCTGGGAGTGCGACTGCTCCGTCGACGAAGCGCCCATCCCTAGCGCGGCCCGCTAGCACGCGCCGGCAGCGCAGCCGCGAAACGCCTGACCTTCACTCCTGATCCTAGCACTGCTTCTGGACCGGCTTCAGGCGGCAGGTTCACTGCGCAGCCGAACCGAAAGAAGCCGTGCCGACAATCTCCGAAGTGGGTACTAAGAGGCCTACTCATGGAGGATCCACCTTGTCGGCCTCTGCGCCGACGTCCACTCACTCGCCAAGTTGTCTGGTCCCGGCTTCCCTGCGGCATATGAGTCGCAGTGGAGGAATTCTGGAGGTTGCGGCGTGTACGTGTCGGGCACGCAAGACGGAAGGAGCCGGAAGTGACGGCGAACGACGGAACCTACCACGCCTCACCGACGTGGCTGGAGCCGAGCCAGCCCGGATGCAGTCTTGATCTCATCCGGGACGCCATACAAGGATAGACGCGACGAACCGCTCAGGCGAGAGGGTGCACTCAAGGAGGCGAGCAGCATGAACGGGTGGCGTCAGCGAGTGGGTGTCGGGATTCTTACTGCGGTGTTTGGGCTGACGGTGATGGCTGCTGTCGTTGTTGACGGTCCATGCTACGAGGATGTCAGGGTTCGTGGCGGACATGACAAGGTCAATGGGCGGTACCGCTTCGTGGAGATGGTTGACGACGGACCATGGTGGGAGTGTCCCTCATGCCCGGACTCGGATGAGACTGCGCTCTGGTATCGATCGGCGAAAAAGGACTGGCTACTGATAAGCTTCATCAGTAGCGGTCCCGACTGGTTCTATGTCGTCTACCTCAACGACGCACCTCCCGGCACCCCTCCCAGCTCAGGCTGGAGAGTTAGTGCTTGCGATAATGTGGATCCGCCCTGCTCGTTGCCCCGCGTCTCCGGAGGGGATCCCTGTGAAGGCACGGGAGAGCCAGAGATCTTGATTACATTGACCAACGCGCTCGAGCTTCCCGAGGGCGAGGACCCGCCGATGATCGGCAGCCTCCCGCTTGCTGCGGAGTTCTGTCTCGGCGAAGAGATCGGTGTCGATCTGGCGGTCGTCGATACGGAAGGTGAGCCGATACTCAACACGCAGGTTTCCGCCGTTCTCTGCACCGTGGAGATCACGGAGGATGCAGAGACCCGGGAGGCGCTCCTCAAGGCAGCCGAGATCCCAGATCGCAGGTCAGGTGACTGTCACATCGGATTCAGCTCTGAGGATCTCATGCCGGGCATCTACGACCTACAGCTTCGCGTCTCCCCCAACGTGATGGACAGGGCGTACTTCCGCGTCCGCCTCACGACTTGCGAAGATGGCGTGGAGGTAGCAACGGACTGCTACACGGACGTCGTGGTCACAGGTGCTGGCGAGGAAGAGGCTAACGAGACGTACGGGTTCCGTGGCCTGAATGCCGAGACAGGATGGCCTGCTTGGTCACACTACTCGGCGGTCGGTGAAGGAATCAACAGGGTCACCGCCAATCAGCAGCTGGGCTTCGATGTCCAGATGCAGGCATGGGAGATCACGGTCACCGTAAGGTATACAGGCGCGGGAAGAACCTTCCACGGATACGTCAACTACTCGACAGCCCGAACACCGCCCTCGACCGGATGGGAGCCACACCCAGACCCCATGTACTCAAGTGCGCTTCCCGCACCCACGCTCTACGGCGGTGAGCCATGCCCCGACATCGAGCACTAGGGTTAAGGGGGGCGCGGCGATCCTGCGCGCCGCCCACGACATGAATGACCCACCCCCTGAGAACGGGCCGGGTTCTCGACTAGAACGTGACTCGCGGTCTTAGCCGCGCTGACCAGACAATGAGCGGCGCAACGTGCGCCTTGGATGGCCGCCAAACAGCTCCAGTTTTGCTCACTGAGGTGTATCAGACGCCACCGTGCCTAGGACCCAGCCGGTATGAGTTCGGAAGTGCTCTACCGCGCGATGACGGAAGGATCCGAAGCGGGTGTTGCAGGAGCGTGATCCGGATGTTGGCGGGACACATCAGCCTAGCGAACGATCTCCTCGCCTCGCTCGATCTTGAATACCACCGGACGGAATCCATCCGTGCAGCAGGCGATGGCCAAGCCTGGACGTTTCAGCCACGGCTCCAGACTGCTGCCGCCGGAGATCGCCAGGATCTCCCGATGGATGTCCGCCCACGCCCACGCGCAGAACCCCTCGGGAAGCTCCGAGGGGTCTGACAGCAAGAACTCCTGCCCTTCCCGAAGCACACCACACGTAGGGTTGGCCAGTCGCGATTCCCTGACCGTATCGCCCATGTATGTCTCAACCAGCTCTGTGTTGGCCATGCATTTCAGAACGGTGATTCTCACTTGGTACAAGTCCGGCCCTCCTACTCCTCAATCCGCTCGATCTTGAACGTCACCGGACGGAAGCCGTCCGTGCAGCACGAGATGGCCGTCGCCTTCGGCGCGACCCAAGGGAATCCCTGCCCAAAGAGGACCATCATGACATCCCGCTGGATATCCGCCCAAGCCCAATGGCAGAATCCCTTCGGGTAGCTCATACCTTCGACGATGATCTCTTCGCCCAGCTCGAATGCCGTACAACAGCCGAAACCACTCGCCTTCGCCGCGGGTGCAAGGTACTCGTCGAGCAGGTCCTGATGATGCGCCTTCTTGACAACCGTGATCTTGACCTTCGCCATGCGTCCTCCTCCTCAATTCGGTGACGGATGTGCGCCGTGAGTCTGCCGCGGCAATCAGAGAGCTACGAAGTCATTGTAATCCGCCTCATCCGCCCGCGACCAATCAGGAGGCAGCGTTGCCATCCGAAGGTGTACAAGCAATCGCCGTACGGAAGAGCAGGGCCGCGCTTCGTGAGACGCTTCCGCGAACCGCAGCGGAGCCGCCGCAGCGAGCCTCTTGTGTCGTCCGCGAGACGAGCGTAGCATCGATGGACGTCACGTTCGTGATGATACCGTAGGCGTCAGGATGTGGTTCCCAATGGCATCGGACCAGCACCAGCGTGTCAGGAATCGGGAACGGCCTCGGCCAAGGCTCCGGCGGTTTGAGCCTAGGACGGTTCTCCCTGGTCGAGCACGAGCCGTTCTTGCTCTGGTTCTGGTCCTTGCGACGTACCCGATTTCCGGCCTGATTGGGTCTCAGTCCACGGCATCCATCGTCGCAGCGGCCATCTGCGCGCTAGGCGTTGCGATCGGCGTCTGGGCAAGGGACTCAAGGGGGCGCGCCCTTGCATGGGCGGCGATCATCCTCGGGCTGGTCCTGCTCTACGTCTACCTCTTCTCAGCGGCTGTCGGACCTCACCTCGAGGGGCCGGAGACCGAAAGCCTGCGAGGGCCCGGCTACTGAGTTCCGAGGAGGCGCCTGCTTTCGCGCCAGGCGCCTCCGTGCGAAGGCGTTGCGTTTCGGCCGACCCGAGCATGCTATGCTTGCCCGGAGGGGATCACGACGTGAACGGATCGGTTCCCGAAGAGCGTATCGGCGCGCTGCGGAGGATTGGCGACTTGGCAGCGGCAGTTGACGAGTTCTTGCAGCCGCCCACTCCCTACGAGCCGCCACGGGCTCTGGCGCGAAGCGGAGAAGAGATCTGCCGTGAGGCGCTCTCCCTGAACCTGCTCTCCTCGGCGGAGATCGAGGGCCTGTGCAACGATCATCTCATCCTGCAGGGTCTCCGAGTGGCGTTCTCGCGACGCTTCCGCGACGTCTTGGCGACACCGCGGCTCGGAGCTGACGAGGCGGCTCAAGCCCTCAGTTGGGCGGAAGAGGCGTTCCGCTTTGTCAAGCGATTGACGTTGTAGCGGATCACGAGCAGCGCTACTCAGCCGGCGCACAGCCAGCGCTACGATCGAGTGTCGCAGCAATCAACCGGGGTACCTCATGGAGCCCGAACGACGCCTGGTCGCCGGCGTGCAGCGAGGGCCTCCGGCGAGAACGGGCCGCGATGTGAGGGAGAAGGCTCCGTACGGCCAGCGGACTCGCAGCGACGCCGAGGCCCGCTAGTACTCGTCCGCCTGGCAGCAGCTTTCGCCTTCCGCGATGTTGTTGCCCTCATTCGACTCGGGAATCTGCTCCGCGGAATCGACGGAAAGCTGGAACTCGATCGGGCAGGGTTCCTCGCCGCTGTACGGTGACACCTCGAAGGTTGCCTGCAGCGTCACGTGCTGCGACTCGCCAGGGGCAAGGGCGGGGATGAGCCGTCGGCGATCGTCGAAGGGGCAACTGAGCGTGACTCGAGACTCCTGCGAATCGACGGCGCCCGCGTTGTGCACCTCGGCGCGCACGTCGAGCTCGCATTCGTAGCGGTCCTGTAGAGTCCAACCGCACTCGCAGCCCGCGCGCAGCACCTCGACGGTGAGATCGGGAAGCGGCACCAGCGTCGTACACGGCGCCACGATGAGCGTCAGCGCCCGCGTGTACGAGAAGCCCGCAGGATCGAAGACGTCCCATTGCCCCACGATCTCGTAGGTCCCTTCGGAGAACCAGTCCTCGGGGAACTGCGCGTGCCACAGGATGACCGTGTTCTCCACACCGATCACACTGGTGGGTACGTCGTGAACCACCCTATCCACGGGAATGGGGACTCCATCGACCGAAAGGGCAAACGCCACGTCCTCCGGGGACAGGTTGACGCCGGAGAAGCCGTGACGGACCCAGCTGGGTTCGCAGGTCAGCAGCGTCTGCTCCTCGGGCCCGCGGAGCAGCACCAACTGCGTGCCTTCCCCGTGGAACAGCGAACGCCCGGTGCACGCCTCGTCCCCGCACGCGCAACTCGCTACCGCCCGATCAGTCTCCTGAGACGGGCAGGCTGACGGCCCGAGGATGCGGAACGATTCCGGTCCTCGGTCGCAGATCCAGATCGATGCGGGAACATCCGTCGGTGTCGTCTCCGCGCCAAGGCTGATCGACAGGATCAGGATCTCCCCCGGTTCGAGCCCGCGGTCCTCGGACTGAGGGTCCTCAGCCCATCGCCACCAGGTCGATCCGGCGCCGCCCTCCACCGTCTCCAGCGACCAACCCGTGGGGGTCGTCGCCTCGACCTCCGTGAACGTCCCCAGTCCTGAGACGACAACAGCGCACATCGGTGCGGGCGCTGGGCCGAGATTCGTCAACCGATACGTGTACAGGTCCGTGTCGAACACGTGCTCGACACAGACGTCCACAGAGACCATCCCGAACTCGCCCGAGAGCACATCGCCGCCGGAGGCGATGACTCCTGTTCCACACGTCGGCGCATACGCGGCAACCGCCCAACCGACCCAGGCAGCAGCCACCAGCGCCGAGATCCCAACGTACCTGCCGCGCACGCGTCGTGCCGCCCTCAAGGAATCAGCCATGCCCCATCTGAGCAGGATGCGATGTCCGTGTCAAATCCACCCGCGGCACCAGCGCCCGCAGCGCGCTGCCAGACCACTCAGTCCCGCTCGAAACTGCCGCTATCCCAGGCGCGCATCGGCTTCCTCTCCCGCAGGAGATCCATCGATGCCGACAGCGTGAGGTCGCGTGACCACCCGGTCTCCCCCGCGTCTTTGGACAGCGCAAGCTGAATCGACACGTCAGCGCCGCCCACATCGAACGACAAGGATGCCCCACACGACATGCTATTGGATGCTGCGCGGCCGAGCGGTTGCACGCGCTGCAGAGAGAAGTCCGCGAGCAAAGAGGCGTCGGCCGACAGCACCAACTCGCCGGAGGCGGTGGCGGTCAACGTGTGCCGCTTGAGGATGTTGAACGGTCCCGAGAGGCTGCAACGAAGCACCCATTGCGATCCCACTGCGCTGGCGAACGCCGCATCGGCGGACGCCGTAAGCAGCACGTTTCTCGGTTCCGCGAGCGGGTCGACCACCTCGTACCCCAGACCTGCCTGCACGGCCCATCCGCAGCTACGTTCGTCGCCTTGCTGAAGGATGATGTCCTCAACCGCAAGCAGCGCCCGCGCGTCGAGGATCACCCCGGCGTCGGTCTCGATCAGTGACTCGATCACACCGACGAGATCCTCGATGTTCTCGTACTCTACCTGCTTCCCGATCTCTGCGGCGATCGCAAGCAGTGCCCCATCGCCAAGTGCGCGCGAGAGGCTTTGCATCGCGACCAGCTCCCGCTGGATTTGGAACGCTTTCGCCAGCGGCGTGACGTCGGAGAAGCGCCCGTAACCGGCACCGGCACGGACTTCGAGGCCCGGATTCGGCTGCCCGGTCGCCACAGAGCTCTCCAGGCCTCCGAAGGCGAACAGCGGAACCTCGTCGGACACGTAGTAGCGCATCGTCGCCGATGCGCTACCCGTCCCGCCCGTGGGGACGAAGTCACCGAGGTAGACCGTCGCCAGTCCCGACAGACTGAATCCCACCTCCGGCGCGTCGGCGACGCGCTGGTAGTTCAGCTTCAGCCATCCTGAGTTGACATCCACGCCGGTTGTACCGGGATCGTCGAAGTAGCGATAGGAAAACGACAGGTTCGCGTCGAGCAGATCCGTCTGCGGCGCATGGAAGTCACACAGAGAAACCGAGGCCCCTAGCACAAGCAGCGCGCCCAACCCGACAAACAGGCTACCAACCCCCAACACCCTGATCACCATGATCACCCCATTGGAATGTGCGGATATGGCCCAAGTGTCACTCCGGCGACCGGTTCGATCCAGCTTGAGGCAATCGCCGGGATGCGGAGAGCAGGGATCAATCGTCGAGGGTGATCAGTGGACACAGGCAGAGAGGCACGCCGCCACGAAGCATGGGCAACCCCTCCGTCGCGTACGTCAGCAGATCGCTCGTTTGCGACGGCACCGGCCCAGAACCGACGCCGCGGACATGGATGTCGCGCACGGCCGCTCGGGGGTGCAGGCCGGCCAGATCCTTCGCCTTGGCCAACGCATCGTGAAGCCCTCCCAGCGCATCCACCAACCCCCGTTCCATCGCCTGCCGGCCGGTCCAAACCCGTCCACCGCCGACGGCATCGACCTTGTCGACGGCAAGCCCCCGCCCCACGGCGACACGCTCGAGGAACAGGTCATACGTCCGCCGCACGCCACGCCACACGATCTCGCGCTCCGCATCGGTGTAGGCGTCGTCGCCCCGCTGCAGCGACATGCCTTCGCCGCGATCGATCCACTCATCGTGGATGCCCAGCTTCGCAAGGAGCGGAGCACCCACAAGCTTTCCCGAGAGCACGCCGATCGATCCGGTGATAGTTCCTGGCTGGGCCACCACCCACTTGCCCGGAGTGGCCACGTAGTACCCCCCCGAGGCGGCGACCGCACCCATGCACACGACCACTGGCTTGTGCTCGGCAAGGCGCTGCAGCGCCGAGGCCATCGCCTCGGAGGAGGTCGCTGAGCCACCGCCCGAGTCCACATACACCACCACCGCCGCAATGCGGCGGTTCTTCGTCGCCCACCGCGCTGCGTCGACCACCGACAGGTCGCCGGCTCTCTCGCTGAGCAAGAGCGGGATGCGGAACGGGGGTCTCGCTGGCGGACGGCTGCTGCGGCCGTCGATGATGTCGCCGCAGATCCGCAGGATTCCGATCGCGCGTGGCGACAGAGGGAGCAGTGGGCGCACAAGCATCCTGCGAACCTGGCGGAACGGCGCCACCTTCGCCGGGCGGCGATCCGGCGCGAGAGCGCTCGGCAGAGCCTCTTCGTTGATCAGCTCGTCGATGAGCCCCGCGTTCTGCGCAGCCTCATCGGTGTACGGAGATTCATCGACCGCAACGCGGACCGCCTCGGGGTCCATCGCTCTCGCAGCGGCGACATCCAACACCCACTGCTCGTAGAGGTCCTCCACGAGCCAGTTGGCCATCTCACGGGCCGCTTCTGACATCTCACGCCGCATCAGCATATCCGCGGCGGTCTTGTAAGGGCTGATCTGCACGAAGTCCGCTGCGAGCCCGACCCGCTGCAATGCGTCCGCGACAAATATGTAGTGCTGGGCGAGCCCCAGCGGCTCGATCCTCCCCCCCGGTTGAAGCAGGATTCGATGGCACGCCGTGGCGATGTGGTAGCGCGCCGTGTCGTAGGCCGTTGCCCAGGCCACGACCGTCTTCCCGGCGTCCCTGAGCCGAACGATCATCGCCCGGAGGGCCTGTCTCCCAGCCCACGGCAGCTTCAGGGGATGGAGATGGAGAACGACCCCCTTCACTCGGGGATCCTGGGCGACCGCCTGCAGCTGCTGCTCGATCTCACGCAGGGAGAGCTTCGTCGGCAGAAATCGTCTGAGCAGCCCTCCGCGCGGCGCCGGCAGCAGCGGAATCTCTCCGGACAGCGTGAACTGCACGTACTGCGCCGGCCGCAGGAGGCGACGCAGCGCATTGGCGATGACGCGCGCGAGGTTGCGGATCAACCGAACAAGCATGCTCAGCGGCCCTCCTCTGAAGCCCCACACACCGCCCACGGTCCGACGGCTTCCGGCCGCCGCCTCGGAGCCGGCTCTTGTCGCGAGCTGCGATCGACACCGCGAGCGTCAAGGTCGCCCTTCCCCACCTGCCTCACCTTCGGCTTCGGATGCGCAGCAACCCGGGATACGGAACCATGCCCCGATACGCCTCGGTGAACGCATCCACCGCCTTGCGCTCCAGTCCCAACCCTGCGAGGCGACGGCGGAACCGCCACGTGGCTAACTCCCGACGGACGAAAAAGCCGATCGCCAAGCCCGCGACGCCGGCAATGATGCGGAACGACCCGACGATCGCGACGACGGTGAGATTCGCGATCTTCGCCGCGCTCCCGATTCCGTGGGCCACAGTCCGTACACTGCGCATCTCGGTTCCTAGTCCTCGTCGCGCCCGATTCTCCCGATATCGAGCCCCTTCTTCCCGAGGATGTCGCGTACGTTGATCATGTATCCGCGGGCCATGTCCAGCGCGTGTTCCTCGGGGATCCCGGACTCCTTCAGCTTCGCGTAGAAGGTCGCCACGGAGGTCGCCATGTTCTCGGCCGCATCCGGCGAGTACATGAGGTCGCGCAGGCCGCCGAGCAGCGCCGGAACCTTCTCGGCGACGATCTCCAGGAGCTCTCCCACCTTGTCGACATCGGGCAGAGGAATGTGCGATGGCACCCCCGCGTTGTCCTCCCGCGAGCGCGCTTCGCTCCGCTTCCGCTCGGCCTCCTCGCGGCGTCGCTGGGCTTCCGCCCGGAGTCGATCCCTCTCGGCTCTCTCCTTCGCCACTTCTGCTTCGACCCGTTGCCGAATCTCCTCTTCCAGATTGTCCTCGAATTTGTCGTCAGTCACGGTCATTCCCTCCTTCTCCCAGCCGGAAGAGCGGCACCTTCCGACCGAGGATGCGCAGATCTCCCTGCAGTGGCACACCTCGTCCTTTCGCAGAGGACAGCCCCATGGAAAGCCCTAACAGGAAGGAGCCCACATCGACGCCCGCGGCGCCGCCGCGCTTCACGCGCTCCTCAACCTGCTCCCGCAGCCCCGCGGACACGGTCGGCATCGCATCGATCACGGCCTTCACGTCCAACGCCACGGGGACCATGCGTGCCAGTTCCGATCGACACGCATCGCAATCCACAAGGTGCATCGCAAGCTCTCCGGTCTCCTCTTCGGACAGCGATCCGGCAACATACCAGGGGATCAGTTCCAGAGCTTTCTCGCAGTCGGTCATCTCAGTGTCTCCAGCAACGCTCGTTTCGCGTGGAACATCCTCGACTTCACAGTCCCCTCAGGGATCCCCATCAGCTCGCCAATCTCGCGATACGGCAGCCCCTCGTAGAACGCCAGGAATACGACCTCTCGTTGTTCCTCGGGGAGCTGAGCCAGCGCGGCGGAAACCCTCTCCTGTCTAGAGATCGCGTCCGCTGGATCGGGCTCCACCACCTGCTCCAGGACATGCCGTTCGGCTCGCACCTCCTTGCGGAGGAGCGTGTGCGCGATGTTCCGGGCGATGCCGAAGACCCATGTGGAGACCTTCGATGCGCCGCGGAACCGTCCTGCGCCACGCCACACGGCAACCATCGTCTCTTGAACGACCTCTTCGGCCAGATGACGCGAGCGAAGCACAGTGAGGACGAAGCGAAACACGCGGTCCGCGTAGGCATCGTAGAAGCGTCGGAACGCAGCTTCGTCGCCGGCAGCGATTCGTGCCAGCGTATCGCGTTCATCCACCAGATGCCCCTCCTACGCACGGCGATAGATCTTGCCCCGTCCATATCGAAGATACCGCAGAGCATGCCCGCTGGCGGTCAAGGAAACTCCGATGGCATCAACGCCTCCGGTCCAGCCGTCCGCATGGGCCAAACGCTCACGGTACGCAGCCAGTGCTGGGTCGATCTCCATTCTACCCCAGAATTGACCTGCCATGGCTTCCCTCCTTTCGCCATGTAGGTCGCGGTAGAGCGCCCTGGGGTTCAATCGCCAGCCGCCCGCGGAGGACACGCTGCGGCTACGCGGGCAGCAGTTCCCGCATCGTCTCGTTCACGGCCGACACCCCCGCGCCCGCAGCGAAGTGATGCCCGCACGCGGCGAGGCCTTCCTCGAGCGCAGCAACCGTGGCAGCCAACGTCGCGCCGTTCGTGACGCCCATATGCCCGATACGGAAGCTCCGGGAACGGATCTCCGGATGCAATCCGCCGGCGAGCACCACGCCGGCGCGCAGCACCTCCTGCAGAAGCCTCTTGCCGTCAACGCCATCGGGGTAGTAGGCGCAACTCAACGTCGGCGCACACGCGCCACGCGCAGCGGGAACCAGCGCGATCCCGAGTGCCTCCAGCGCTCGTCGACAAGCCACCCCTAGAACCCAGTGTCGGGTCACACGCCGCTCCATGCCCTCCTCGACGACCTCCGACAGCGCGCGGGACAGCGCGCTCACCAAGGTGACCGCAGGCGTCCCGAAGTAGCTCGGCGTGCCAGACTCGTAACCATCCATGATCGGCAGCCAGTTCGCCCAGTCGGCGTAGTACGAGGCGACGGGACTCCGCCGTGATCTCCACGCATTCATGGCCCGAGGCGACGCGACGAGAAGCGCCAATCCGGGAGGCGCAGCCAGCGCCTTCTGCGACGCGGTGAAGGCGACGTCGATCTCCCAGCCCTCCTGCCTGAGTTCCACGCCTCCCACGGAGCACACACCGTCCAGCACCGTCAGCGCCCCGTGCTCCCGCGCCAGCGCCGCAATCGGACCGGGATCAACCAACACGCCGGTCGACGTGTCGACGTGCGTGATGGTCACCACCTTGTACGTCGCCCGGGAGAGGGCCCCGCGCACCGCATCCGGATCCGCCGTATGTCCGAGCGGTGCGTGAACGATCTCCACGCGCGCCCCGTGTCGCTCACAGATCGCCGCCATCCGCTCACCGAACAACCCTGTGCTCACTGCGAGAACGGCATCGCCTGGCTCAATGAGATTCGCCGCGGTCAGTTCCATCGCCAGCGTTCCCGAGCCGGCAACGAGGAAGGGCTGCCCGGACGCAGCGCCCCAGACGTCGCGCATGCTCTTCAGGGCTTCCGCGAACGCCGCCACAAACGCCGGAGCAAGATGGCTCTGCAGGCCGGACATCTCCGCATCCTTCACCGGCTGCGAAACGTCAACGGGTCCAGGGATCATCAGCAACGGTCGCACCCTCGTCATCTCTCCTCCTGTTCCGGAAGCCCCACGACGCAGTCCAGCATCCGCCGGAGCTCGGTCAGGGCATCCCCACGCAACGGCTTCAGCGGCGGCCGCGGTGCTCCGCCGTCGAGGCCGATGAGATCCATCGCGGCCTTCAGGCCGGGAACTCCCCAGCGACGTGTCACTGCGGTGTTCAGTTCGACGAGACGCGCCTGCCGCTGACGAGCGTCGTCCCACGCCTCGTCCGACGCCGCGCGCCACATCCCGAGGCACGCCTCAGGTGCAACGTTCGCCAGTGCCAGGATGCCTCCCGATACGCCCGCAGCGAGCGCGGGCACGAAGAACCCGGCCGATCCCGCGAGAACGGAGAATGTGTCTCCGACCGCAGCGCAGATCGCGGCGAGCTTCGCCAGATCGCCCCCCGAATCCTTGATCCCCGCGATGTTCTCGGCCCGAGACATCCGTATCACCGCGGCCGCCGACAGATCGACGCCTGTGCACGCAGGCATGTTGTAGATGATGACCGGGATCGGCGCCGATGCGGCGACGGCCGCGAAGTGCTCGATCAGTGCGTCCTCGGACGTCACCGCGCGGTAGTAGGAGGGAGTGAGAACCAACGCCGCATCCGCGCCGGCATCAGCGACGGCCTCCACAGCGTGCTGAGTCGCAACCGTCGACTGCCGTCCCGCGCCAGCAAGCAGGACGCGGCCGCGCAGGCCGCACGCGCGGACCTCACGGACCACCGTGACACACTCCGCCTCGGTGAGCAGCGGCGCCTCTCCTGTCGAGCCGAGTGCCACATAGCCACTGAGCTGCGATCCCGCCCACCGTGCCAGATTCCTCCGCAACGCATCCACGTCCACCTTGCCGCCGAGAGTGAACGGCGTGGGAATCGGAGCGTATACGCCCTCCAGCCGAGCCCAGTCCGTGAGTTCATGCTCTGTCGATCGACCGCGCTCCATGGCAACGAGTATACTCAGCCGACGACCGCGCGAACGGGCCCGCCAAGACAGCAGCGGCCTTCCACAACGCGCCGGAGACCCGAAGACGCGCAGCGCAGGCAATGGGAACGCAGCGGAGCAGCCTGCGTCCACGCCGCAGGTCTAAACACGCGGCTGCGCCAACCGCCCGACCGCGAACAGCAGGCCACCGATGATCACCAGCGCAATGCCCCCGATCGTCGGCAGAGCCGTCATCGTGGCGAGCCCACGCCCAAGAAGGGGCAGACCGAGAATCGCCACGACCACTCCCCAACGACACACAAGCAGGCGCATCGCACCTCCGTCTCCAAGCTGGTTCTCCCTACAGGAGTGTCGCTCGACGATGCACCGGACAGAAGGACGGCAGCGGCAGCGCAGGGAGCCGTGCGTCCTCTGTCGGGGGAACAGAGAGGCGTCGGGCGATCCATCAGAGTAGGGCGGGTCGCGCACGCTCTTCAGGCAAGCTGCGATTGGTCTCTGCCCCGCCTGCGGAAGCCGCACGAGGGGCAAACGTGGTACACGGGGATCACACGATGCTCGATCTGCGGAACGTGGCCTTTGTGAGGCTGATCGAAGCCATCAACCCGCGTGCGATGGGTGTGCACGAAGCTCTGATCCGCTGCTTCCACGCGCGCGAGCGCTCCTCCGCAACGGGGACATCGGCCGAGAAGCAGGTTGATGTAACCGCGGATACCAATCCGATCTTCGCCGCGCATGGCAACGCGAGTGTAGTCGGTGCCACCGGGCACCGGCAAGCCGGCGCGGTCCGGCGCTCCGCGGCGAACGATGAAGACTACGCTTCGTCGCCCATCGGGCCTGCGCTCAGCGGTTCCACACTCCCCGATCCCGAGACGCGTTGATCGACCCTCGGGGTTCCACCGTAGACGACCTTCCCTGCGCCGGAGACGCGAACGTTCAGCGCCTCCGTGGCCCACAGGCCGATCTTGCCTGCTCCCGAGAGCTTCACCGTTGCGCTTCCCGCCTTGAGCGTCGTCGCACGGATCTTCCCGGTGCCGCTCACCGTAACAGCGAGTGTTCTCGTCTCCCCGCCTGCCTCGACAACAGCAGCGCCGCTCAGGTGGAGCCGAGCCGCCCCGGCGACCAGCTTGCCGACGCGAACGCGGCCGCTGCCCGTCAGCTTCAACGCGGCATCCTCGGCGGCCGCTTCGGCAATGTCCACTGCGCCCGCTCCGCTCATTGACAGGACGAATCGCTTCGCCTCCACGCGCTCGATCGTTGCCTTCGTCGCACCACTCAGTCGGATGTCGAGGTCGTTCGTCACGATCGGCTCCGACACCACGGATCCGGCCCCATGCACACCGACACTCCGAAGCATAGGTGCAGTCACGGTAGCCTCGGCGCCTCGCAGCGTTCGAGGCCAGATCGACCACGATGGTCGGTGACGGATGATCAGGGTTCCGTCCCTGACGTGGGTGCCTACGCGCCGGAGAACCTCAGACGGTCCCACGAGAACGACGCTATGCTCGGTGCCTCGCCTGAGGAGCAGCTTCCCCGTCCCGTGCAGCTCCACCGCGGAGAAGGTCTCGACCGGTCTACGTTCGGTCACCCTGTCGCCTTTCGCATCGGTCATCGCACTCAACCTCCATGTTCCCTACAGGAGTGATGCCAAGCACTCGGCTCGAATCATAACAGTGTTATGTTCTCCTGTCAATCCGGATCGCGCCGTCCCGACCCGCCGCCGCATATGCCCCTTGCTCGCGCCCGTTTGCTGCGGTAGCCTGCCCATAGCGATGGACACCGAAGGTTCCGCGGCTGAACGATCCTCGATCTCCGATGAGGCTCTCCTCGCGCAGTGCGACGTAGAACGCTTCCGCGCCCGCGGACCTGGAGGCCAGAACGTCAATCGGAGAGAGACCGCCATCCGGCTCCGTCACCGCCCCACAGGTGTGATCGTCAGCTGCCAGGATGAGCGCAGTCAGTTGCGCAATCTGCGGATTGCCTTGACCCGCTTGCGGGCGAGGCTCGAGGAGCGAGCGCGACCCGAGACGCCCAGGATCCCGACGTCCGTCCCCCATCGCTCGCGCGCGAAGCGACGCAGCGCGAAGCGCTTCCGGTCGCTGCGCAAGCGGCTGCGCACCAAGCCGCATCCCGACGAGGACTAACGCCCCTCACGGTCGCGCCTCTTGCGGCGACGCCTGCGGCGCCCCAGCGCCCGATCAGGGCCTCACAGGTGGGTCGCTGCCGGCGGTGCGATCCACGACCTCGTCGGTCGCCACTCGGCCGTCCACCAGCGTGATCCGCCTCGAAACGCGGTCGAGGAGACGCCCATCGTGCGTCGCGAAGAAAAACGTCGCGCCCATGCCTTCGTTCAGCCGCCGCATGAGGTCGATGAGATCCAGACTCGAGGCGGTGTCAAGGTTCGCCGTGGGCTCGTCGGCGAGGACCATCGAGGGCTCGCTGACCACCGCCCGCGCCACCGCCACACGCTGCTGCTGGCCGCCAGAGATGCGGTTCGGATACCGATCGGCGTATTCCTCGATCCCTAGTTCGGCAAGGATCCGGCGCGCTCGCAGGACACGCTCCCTGCGGGCAATCCCTTGGAGCTCGAGGACAAACGCTGTGTTCTCCAACACGGTGAGGACCGGGATGAGGTTGTACGCCTGAAAGACGAACCCGATGCTTGTCAGTCGGAGCTGCGCCAGCCGATCCTTGCTCAACCCGGACATGGCCGTGCCCTCAAGGTAGATCTCACCCGAGGTGGGTCGATCGAGCCCGCCCAGCAGGTGCAGAAGCGTGGACTTCCCCGAGCCAGACGGTCCGGCAACCGCCGTGAACTCACCCTCATGGAGGTCGAGACTGACGCCCCGGAGCGCCGGTGTCTCCAGTGCCTCGGTCCTGTAGGTCTTGTGCAGGTCCGCTGTCCGAAGCAGCACACTACTCGACATATCGCATCGCCTCCACCGGTTCGAGCCTCGAGGCTCGGTACGCCGGGAGCCACGCCGCCAAGACAGCGACGGCAGCCATGGAGACCGCCGAGATCACCACCTGCGGCCACTTGACCATCATGTGCAGCACAGGGCTCATGCCGACAGCCTTCACGAAGCCGGAAACGCTTCCGGGCATCGGGATGCCGCCGAACGCCTCGACAATCGACACCAGGGCGACGCCGATCAGCGCTCCGTACACCGCGCCGGTCACAGCGATCAGAACGGCCTCTGTGAGGATCATGCGCATGACACGCCATCGCGACGCGCCCAGCGAGATGATCAGTCCCAGCTCGCGCGTCCGCTCCATCACGGAGAGATAGAGCGTATTGAGCACCACGAGCGCTCCCAAACCGAAGAACACCGCAGCGAAGACGATCATCGTCGGCCGGAGGATCCCCATGTAGCCGTCGACCTGCGGTGCGAGATCCCGCCAGTCCAACACTTCGAGCTCTGGCGCCAAACCGGATCGCACCTGCCGTGCGACCGCATCGATGATCCCCAGATCCCAGGGCCCGTCGACGCCGGACACGCGTGCCACGACAGCCGTCGCTGCATGCGGGCTTCGCGCCAGTTGCCGCGCTGTCTCGATCGTGGTGTGCACGAGGCTACGCCCCATCTCCGAAAGCGGCGCGGCGTAGATGCCCGTGACAGCCACCATGAGAACGCCTAGCCCCGTCTCGGGATGAGCGCCGAGCAAGGCGATCTCGTCGCCGACCCGCACATCGAGAAGATCCGCCAGCTCCTCTCCTATGACCAACCCTGATTCCCCGGGGATCAGGTACGCGCCCTCGATGATGAGATCACCGATCGTGCTGATCGGCGCGATCTCGTTCGGTACAACGCCCTGGATGTAGATCGTCTGCGATCGATCCCCCGCCGATGCGAGCGCCGGAAGGTCAAGGCGAACCGTCCGCCACTCGATGCCGTCGATCTCGTCCAGCGCCGCCACGACAGCATCCGCGTCGTACATCAGCGGGATGGCCGACCCCATACCGCGCCGCTCGACATGCCTGACCTGGAAGTGCCCCGTATCGATTCGCGTTGCATTGTGGAACATGTCCAAGACCACCGAGTTGCTGAACCCGAACATGAAGACGAGGAAGTAGACGGGGATCAGCACCGCGAGCAACGTGAGGATCGTGCGGCCGCGGTTCCTCCTCAGGTGCCTGATCGCAGCCTTCATCCTTGATCATCCCAGCTGTCGAACGTGTCCAGATGGAAGAACTCCGGCTCCAACGGTACGTCGAACTGCGCCAACTCGATGCGTTCGACCGTGCGATCGCCGAACGCGTCCTCGATCAGGATCGTCGACGCGAGCAACCGCCCACCGACGTCAATCACATCCGTGAATGTGGCGATCTGCAGGACCGCGCCACGTTGGTCGTAGTAGATCAGCTGTTCGATGACGAACACATCGCTGACCCAGATCTCAAGCTTGCCGTAGACCACCGGCGCATCTGCGTGCGGCACCAGCGTGAGGAAGAACCCTGTCTCGCTGCGCGTGTCGAGATGGACATCGTAGTCATCGGACAGCGTCCCGTGGGAGAGATCCTCCAGGGATGGGCCGGCGCCGAACAGCGCATCGCCAAGGGCCACCGCAGGGAGCTTGATCGGCGCAGCCCCGGGCGAGCGGTACCACAGCGTGTCGCCCGCCTGGAGGTAGCCTGAATTCACGTCGACCTCCGGCTCCAGTACGCGAACCAAAGCGTAGTCCTCCCCTAGGGTCCATACCTCCAGCTTGTGCGACTTGGTCTGGCCGCCGAGCACGACATCCAAGGCCAGCACGCCGTGGAAGCTATCGCCCTGCCACGTGGCGTTCACACGCTCCAGGATCTCGTCAGCCGTCAGCACATCATCCTCGGCGATGGCTGGCAGCCCCACGACCAGGGCAAGCGTGGCAAGCACGAGCAGACGCTTCATGGCTCTCCTCCCCTCTTTACCCCTCGCGAATCGCGGTCACCGGTTCCAGGCGGTTCGCTCGCCGGGCCGGATACCACGCGGCAACCAGCGCGGTGAACACGACCACCGAGAACGCCGCCACCCAATACCATCCGGACGTCGAGGCGTACATGATGGTAGGGATGCCGAGATCGGACCCGAACCCGGCGATGACCTCCCCGAAGTCCAGACCATATCGGGACAGGTAGATGAGGCATCCGTACCCGATCCCGCCACCGATCACAAAGCCGATGGCAGCGACGAAGACCGACTCCATCAGCACCACCCGCGCCAACAGCCTCCGACTCATGCCGACGGCGGTCATCACGCCGAACTCCCGCGTTCGCTCAAGAACAGAGTAGAACGCAGTATTGGCGACGCCGAAGCCGGCCATCAGCGAGATCATGATCACGAACGGGATCATCTTGAGCGTCGCCCCTTGCAGCATGACGCGCGCCAGAGGGTTCATCGCGAAGTAGTCCGCAACTTCGATCCCATCGACGCCCGAGGCGAGCAGCTGCGCCCGCAACGCTGCGGCATCGCGGCTCGACGGGGCGCCGCTTCGCAGGCGGATCGCAATGGCCGTAAGCCCAGGCCATCCGCAAAGCGCTCTCGCATCCTCAAGCGAGACGGCGACGACGCGGTCCAGCGCCCCGAGCTCGACGCGATGGAAGCCGACAGCCCGGAACGCCCGCGACGTCGTCCCGGATTCCCCCTGCGCGAGGAGCACGACGCGCTCGCCGACTCGGATGTCGAGGGATTGCGCCAGCTTGGCGGGCAGCAAGATCTCACGCGGTCCCGCGACAAACCGTCCTTCGACCACCGCATCGTGGAGCCTTGTCACGCGCTGCTCCAAAACGGGATCGATGCCGCGGATGACCACCCCATCGGAGCCGTACGTGCTGCGCAGCAGGCCGGAGGCTTCCAGTCGCGGCGAGATCGCTTGCACTCGGGGATCCGTCAGAGCCTCTTGCACAGCACGCACCTGGTCGAGCGTCAGTCCGTTGGACGGCACCGGGTCGTCGGTGTACCCACGCGCACGGAGCTGGAGATCCGCCTGGTTATAGACGACCTGCGTGTCCGTCATCGACCGGATGAAGCCGTCGCTAATGCCCCAGAGCACGAGGATGACCCAGCTGCCGAAGGCGACGATCCCGATCATCAGCATCGTGCGCTGCTTGTGGCGCCATAGGTTTCGCCACGCAATGCGCGGCGCCATGGATCTCATGCGTCCTCCGTCCGTTCCAACGCCGAGCAGGTCAGTCCATTCGCAAGGATCTGCGGAACAAGCTGTAGCATCCGTCCGTACAGCGCGGGCGGAATGCGCCCACGGTTCAGCGGGAGCAGCTTGATCAACGCAAGGGCATAGACGAGTTCCTGCGGATCACCTTCCACGATCTCGCCGCGGCGCTGCGCCTCCGCAATCCAGTCAACCAGGGGCGCGAACAAGCCCGAGGCGCGTCTCAGTAGATCCTCCACGTCCAACACAGCCGCGAGCCGCTCCAACTGCTCCGGCTCGTCGAGCAGGACACGGGCGAACGAGCTGGATTCCACCTCCCCGACGATGGCATGGAGAAGACGAACCAGGACGTCACGTGTCGAGCCCCCCGCGCGCAGCGATGCGGCTGCGATTCGATCCATCATCGCCGGTGCTTCGTCGAGCACGAGCTGGATGTAGAGCGCCTCCTTGCTGCCGAAGAATAAGTAGAAGCTGCTCTTGGCGATCCCTGCACGCGAGGTCAGATCCTCGACCGTTGTCTTCTCCAGGCCGTAGCGGCTGAAGCACTCGCGCCCGGCTTCGATGAGCCGCGCTCGGATTCTCGTCCGCTCTTCGTCGGTGAACGCCTTGGGCATCTTATGTACCTATGACCTTATGATTCCTGCGGTCACAGATACACAGTATAGCCTGGCGTCCACCGCTGTCAAGCGACGCCACTCCACTTCAGAACCTCTCCTCGCTATGATGGTCGCGGAGGTGATCGGATTGAAGGAGTTCTCCTTCGTCATCGGCAACTGCCCAGGGAGCCTGGTCGGCATTGCGGAGGCGCTGGGCGCAGCGCATGTCAACATCGAGGCGATCGGCGGCGTCACCGTTCTCGAGGAAGGCGTCGTGGGACTGGTGACCGACGATCCGGGGAAGACGCGGAGCGTGTTGCGAGAAGCGGGCATCGACTTCGAGGAGCACGAAGCATTGGCGCTCGATCTGCCAAGCCATCCCGGAGAGCTGGCGACCGTGCTTCGCCGTCTCGCGGACGAGTCGATCAATGTTCTGTCCTGCTACGCTGCTGCGGAACGCAACCGGCTGATGCTCACCGTGGACAACGTGGAGGCGACGAAGCAGATCCTGCGCCTGCCATAGCTCGGCCATCCGCTCGCCCGCGGATGAGGAGCTTGCCGCCCTCCGTCGTTCCCATACAATGGCGAGCAAGCGGAGGAACCGCGTTCACAAGGGAGGAGAGCATGTCGACGTGCGGTCAGATGAAGCTCGGACAGGTCTACGTCTGCAAGGAGTGTGGCTTGGAGCTCAAGGTGGTCAAGGAGTGCGACTGCTCCGAGCAGACGTGCGGATGTGAGACCATGGCGTGCTGTGGAGGAGGCCTGACGCTTCGAAGCTAGCCTGTCCAGTGGGACCTCGGTGGTCAACCCAATCGCTGAGAGCCTGGACGCCCTGCCCCACGGCCGGCTCATCTTCGCGCTCCACGACCGCCGAGACGAGTCGGGCTAGGCGTTGTCCGTGCGAAGACCGAGCCAATGCCACGTTTCCATGCGCTGGAAGCCGTAGCGCTCGAGCACGGGCAGCCGCCCCTCCTCCCACTGCGCGATTTCGGTCTCGACGAACACCCGTGGGTAGGTCGAGAGGTACGCAAGCGCCTTACACAGCAGCGGCTCCGCCAATGCCGTCTCCCACTCACCATCGATGACCAGCTTCACTTCGTGCGTCATCTTCGGCAGCCGTCGGGCGAGTACCCGCAGCGTGGCGACCACAGTCCCCTGCTGACTCCCCACCATCCATGCCCCAACGGCCACCCCCGAGAGGCGTAGCGCCGCCGGCGCAATGAGGCGAATCAGCCAGGAACGACGGAACTGCGCCTCCGTCAACGGGGCGAACTCCTGCACCTCCGCCGGCGTCACGCGCCGCGCGAGATCGAAGCGAAGCTTCCCATGCGACAGCTTCATCCGGCGAACGACGACTCCGGGCAACGCGGCCTCGTGGACGACTGGAAGCCGCTCCAGCTTGAGCGCCGTGGAGCTGTTGTAGTGCTCGAATCCCAGGCCGCGGTACAGGCCGCACGCCGCCGCGTTGTCCTCACGAACCTTGAGGGTCACCAGCCGAGCGCCTCGATCGGCTGCATCACGTACCGCCGCCATCACCAAGCGACGAGCGATGCCCTGTCGACGGTACGCGCGGGCCGTGGCCACGGTTCCGACGTCCCAGCTGTCGCTTTCCCCGCCGACTCGGCCGTACTGCACGACGCCGGCTAGCCGCCCATCCATCTCACAGACATACCCGAGGTTCATGTCGCGGAAGAACGAGGACACCCGCCCCAGCAGCCGCAGCCACGGCACGACACGGCGCTGTTCCCGCAGCGTGTCGAGGAGGTTGACACCGCGTCGTTCCAGCTCAGTTGCGAACGCGTCCGACCCGAGATCGAACAGCGCATCCAGGTCCCGGACCATGTCCAGCCGCCGGATCACAGCACCTTCAGCCACGGCTTCGCCTCCTTGCCGCCTTCGGTCTGCAACTGGCCGTCGGCGCCAGGACGAGCGCGGCTCGGTACCAGCGCAGGTAGCGGAACCACCTGTCGCCGCTTGGCTCCCCCACACACACGGCCCCCACCTGCAGCCATTGCATCGCCGCCTCTGTATGGCTCATCGGTCCTCCTTATAGGCCTTTTTCTGATTTCGTTGCGGAATGGAGTGTAGCCATATTAGGCGGCCATGTCTATCGCATGCGCCTTATTGATGCCTTTCCTCTCCATGCGAGACGATACGCCGTCCCGCTCGATGCTCATCCCCTAGATGGCTTTCCTCGCTACGTTGCCCTTTCGGGCTGTGGTAGTGACTTATTAGGAGGCCCTTCGTTGACTTCTCTCCTTATCTCGCTAGAATCGAGCACGAAGGGAGGCACGATGTCAGTCAAGGCGAAGCTCCGGCTGATTCTCATGGCGGATGACCTTGTGGTTGCGGAGTCAGACGACCCGATCGTCTGGCAGGCTGTGCTGCGTGCACTCAGTTCCGCATCGGGATCCGAGGAGGTGGACGTTGCCCATCTGGCGGTGACGCGCGACTGGGAAGCGGAGAAGGTGCGCCTTGCCGCCGCGGCACTCGCAGAAGAGCTGCAGGTGGATCTGCCAACGCTACAGGCGGCGTGCGCCCCCAAGGCCATCGCTCCGTACATCTTCCTCGATCGGCATCACTGGGAGGCGTTCAAGAAGCAGACACCCGAGCGAGGGCGTAATGCAGTGAGCAACATCGTGCTCGCCCTGACGCTTCTCCTCCTCTGGGCAGAGAAGTCGGGCATCGAGAGGATCACGATCCGCGACGGCGGTGCCGTGCTCAAGACCATCGGCGCACGCGACGAACATCCGGGTCGAGCCGTGGAGAACTGCCCGTGGATTCGCCGCTGGATGAACCGCCTCCTGCTCGTCCCCGAGGAGACATCCAAAGCCCTCGCCGTAGCCAGAGCGTACTGCACACGGACGCCCCCCGACTGGGCCGAGGACGCGTGAGCCTAGCCTGAAGCTCTCGAATGCGCAGAAGCGATGCGCAACAGCAGTGTCGCCGCGAACACCGCCACCATCCCAGCGAACTGGAGCCCTGTCGCCGATTCGCCGAGCACGACGAGCGCCAGGAGCACGGCAAGCACCGGCTCCACAGATGAGGCGATCGCAGCCGTCGACGCATCCAGCAATCGGAGCGCCCGAGCGAAGAGCCAGTAGCCGAGAAGCGTGGGAACAAGAGCGAGAAGGGCGATGAATATCCACGCCAAGCCTTGGGGCGGCGGAGCAAGCGTCTCCCCGGCGAGCCGTGCAGCGAGTAGCAGCCAGGGGACAGCCGCCACCAGCGTACCCACGAGGAAGACGAGCGGATTCATCACGCGCACGGCGCGCTTGGCGGCGAACAGATACACGACGTAGCTTCCCGCCGACACCAGCGCCCAGACCACGCCGACGGTGGACACGGTAGCCTCTTGGCCGCCAACCCCCGACACCGCGGCGCAGCCAACGACTGCCAGCCCCGTGGCAAGCAGCTTCGCTAGGGAGAAGCGCTCCTTGAGCAGGACCCAGGCGACGACCACAGCGAGGGCGGGATAGACGTAGAACACGGCAATCGACACCGTGGCCCCAAGCTCGGCCACGGCCTGGAAGTAGGTACTGTAGTTCACGGCTACGGCGAGCCCGATAGGGACAGCGTAGTGTGTGGCGCGGCGGAACTCGGGCCACCGCAGCTGACCGCTGAACCCCAAGGCAGCGGCGCCGATCGCCCCCGCGAGGATCGTCCGCCAGAGGATCACGGACTGCGGCTCGACACCGTGGGCGAACGCCAACCTGGCAAGAACTCCAAGCGTTGCCCAGCACGACGCAGCGAGCGTGACCAGGGCCAGCCCTCTTGGCAATCGGGTCCACCGCGGTAGGCCTCGGCCGTCCATCACGATCCTCAACGGCGCACGCGCTGCAGCGCTGTCATTCGCTGTCGCGGTTCATCGTCCTCGGGGTTCCGTGCTCGTCGTTCTCACGCCAGTAGTCGTAGCCGGCCGCGTGACCGTCAGCTCCCCTGCGAGTTCGAGACAGATGCCGCAGCACGAACTGCCCGCAGTTGCTGCCGATGCGGTTCTCCTCGGGTTCGCCGATGCTCACGATCACCTCGTACCCGGCGTCTCTCAGGGATGCCACAGGCTCTAGATCCTCCGCCGCACGGAACCCATCGAGAAACGACACAAGACGGTTCTCCCGAGCGCGGTAGGTGGGATTGACCGGCGTAATCTTGACGAGGAACGAGGCAGGAGGGAAGTGACGCGCAAGAACATCCGCTTCGATGGGAACGTCCTGCGCGAGGGCGAAGTTGAGGGCAATCTTCTTGCCGCCCCCATTGCGGAAGCGCTCACCGTAGGCCGCCATCTCCTCGAAGTCCCACGTTGACGTCGGAATGAGGCGATCGCGAACGGCACGATCCGTGGAGTGGACTGAGAACTGCAGCTGGAAGCCCTCAGCGTAGAGATCCTCCTTGACCGCGCGAAGCTCCTCGAAGAAGCGCTCGCAGCCACGCGGAGCCACCGTCGACACCGAGGGCACGAAACCGCGAAGCTCGTAACGCGCTGGCATCTGACGGAGAACGTCAAGCACGGCAGGGTTCATCGCCGGCTCCCCCATGCGCGCGAACTGAATCTTGAACTTCGGCACCGGGACAGCGCCATCCGGATACCGCCCACGGATGAGGAAATCGATCTGGGAAAAAAGCTCATCGAGCGTCAGCCGCCCCTTGTAGCCCTGCCCGGCGTCGCACATGAGGCAACCCACAGGACAGCCGCAGAGGACTGAGACAATGAGGACCCACTTCTCGTCGCGGGTCAGCGGCGGCTGGGTCGATTCCACGAACTCCACCAGCCTGTCATCCCCCATGTCCGCGATGAACACGGTCGCCACATCGGGATTCCCCGCGGAACTCAGGATGCGCACAATCCCTCCTCGTCCAGCGCGCGCCGCACGACCATCGCCGCTCGCAACCCGTCGCCGGCGGCAATCGCCACCTGGCGCTGTGAACCGTTCCGTACATCTCCAGCAAGGTACAGCATCCCGCTCCCGACGAGTCCGTCAACCCGGCCGCGCAACGCCTCGTCCAGGAACCCCAGGCGCGGTCGTCGTCCGACGGCCACCAACACACGATCCGCGTCGAGTTCGCGGCGTCCCTGAACTCCATCGTAGCCAACGCGCACGCCATCACCACGGGCGACGATCGAGCGCACCGTCGCTCTGCCCTCGTAGCGAAGCGCCGGACAGGTCGAGGCGCGTGCCCAGAGAAGCGGAAGGCACCGCCGCCGCGCGGAACGGTTGAGGATCAACACCTCGTTGCATCGGGCCAAGTGCAGTCCATAGTCGAACGCAGCGTCTCCGCCACCCACGATCGCCACCCGCGCGCCTTGTAGACCAGCCAGAGCGTGGACTTCATACAGCACCCGTTCCATCGCACGCTCGGACAGCGAGACCGTCGGCAAGGGCACCGGCTCCGTGCCTGTGGCGATGATCAGCCGGCGAACCTGGCTCTCACGACGATCGGTGCGGATCAAGAACGCATCATCGTGCGCCACAGAGAGGACCCGCTCATACCTCGGCTCAACGTCGGCCGCGGCGAGGTGTGACGCAAGGCGGGCGACAAGCTCCGGCCCGGCGATTCCTTCCGGGAAGCCGATGAGATTCTCGACAAGGTTCGCGTTGCGCACGAGGCCGCCGACCGTGTCCGCCTCGTAGAGCTTCACATCGACCCCGGAACGCCTCAGCTGGACTGCAGCGCTGACGCCGGCAGGGCCAGCGCCGATGACCGCGACCTCATCCCTCGGCATCGTCCTCCAGGACATGCAACACCTCATCGACAAGCAGCATCTCCGCCACACCGTGCGCCAACCCGAGCAGGCTCCCACGGTGAAGCACCTCGTTGTACGTCGCCGTTCCATCGACGCAGACGAACACCTGGAAACCACGAACGAACGCCGATCGCGCCGTGGTGTCGCAGCAGAGGTGGGTCATCACGCCCGCGATCACCAGCTGTCTCACACCACGTTCAAGCAGGAGCGATTCCAGTTCCGTCCGGTGAAACGCATCGTACTGCGGTTTCTCCAGAACGTTCGTGCACGAGGTGGCCAGATCCCGCTGGAGCCGCGAACCGGGCGTGCCGGCCTCGATCCGGTCCCGCCACCACGTGTCCATCATCCCCGCGTCCTCGGGGCTGTTGACGTGCACCGTGCACACGGTAGGCAACCCTCGACGGGAGAACGCCTCCCGGAGAGCGAGGATGCCGGGGAGGATCGCGTCGGCAGAGGGAACGAACGCGTGGGAGTCGCGATCGAGAAACGCCCCCTGCATGTCGAGGATGAGGAGTGCACAGCGCTCCCGATCCAGCGTGATGCGGCCGCGCGCCAGCGGTCGCAGCACGGTCATCATCTGCGCCGCCACCTGCGCGATCGACTCCGGAGCGAAATACGCGGTCCGTTCCAGCTCCATACCCACGGCCTCCTGGATCGCCGATGATCATCTCCCGACAGCGCATCGCCGGCAACCCGCTGCATCGTGAACCGCCGCACCTGCGGATTGACGTCGGAGCTCCGCTCGCTCAGTATCCCCGCATCGCTCGCAAGCCGCGCACTGGGTTGCCGATGGAGGCTGAATGCCGTGCAGTCGGAGCCAGGCATCGAAGAGCTGCAAGAAGCCATGTCCTCGGGACGCGAGAGCGCTCGCTCCCTCACCGAGTTCCACCTCGATCGCATCGAGCGGATGGATCGCTCCGGGCCCGAACTGCGAGCTGTCCTCACGCTGAATCCGGACGCGCGGAGCATCGCCGACGATCTCGATGCCGAGCGACGGCGCGGGGCCATCCGCGGTCCGCTTCACGGCATTCCCTTGCTCATCAAAGGGAACATCGATACGGCCGACGGCATGACGACAACCGCTGGATCGTTGGCCCTGTCGGGGCATATCGCCTCCGCCGATGCGTTCCTCGTTTGCAGGTTGCGCGCTGCCGGCGCGGTGCTCCTCGGCAAGGGGAATCTCAGCGAGTGGGCGAACTTCCGTGGGAGGAGGTCCGTCAGCGGATGGAGCAGCGAGGGCGGCCAGACGCGCAACCCATATGCGCTCGATCGATCACCCTGCGGTTCCAGCTCGGGTTCCGCGGTCGCTGTCGCCGCCGGGCTATGCGTCGCGGCTGTAGGCACGGAGACTGACGGCTCGATCGTCTGCCCATCCCATGTGAACGGGATCGTCGGCCTCAAGCCGACGCTGGGGACAATCAGCCGGCGGGGGATCATTCCTATTGCCCACAGCCAGGACACCGCGGGCCCGATGGCGCGGAGTGTACGCGACGCGGCGCTGCTGCTTGGCGCCCTCGCGGGGGAGGATCCGCGCGATCCACCGACACACATCCCCATCGCGGCGCGCGTCATGGATTACGCGCGGGGCTTGGGCACAGCTCGCCTCGAAGGCGTGCGGCTCGGCATCGCGCGCGACGTAGTGCCCGGGAGGACGTCTCTGAACGATGTGCTGGAGGCGTCCATCGCTGCCCTACGCAGCCTCGGCGCAACCGTCGTGGATCCCGTCCCGCTCAACGTGCCCGACGCGCTTCGCGCGAGCGAGCTCGAGGTTCTGATGCACGAATTCAAGCACGACGTCAACGCATATCTCGACAACCTGGGTCCCACCGCAGCCGTGCATTCGCTGTCACAGGTCATCGAATTCAACCAGGCACATCGTGAACAGGTGATGCCATTCTTCGGCCAGGAGGCAATGATCGAGGCCGAAACCCGGGGGCCCCTGAGCTCGGCCGCATACCGCGAGGCGCGGGCCACGTGTCGTCGGCTTGCGCGCGACGAAGGGATCGACGCCATTGTGCGAACCCGCCGTCTTGACGCCGTCGTGTCACTCTCCGGGGGGCCGGCGTGGCTCATCGATCACGTGCACGGCGACTACGGTGTCGCTGGCCCAAGTGCCCTTCCAGCCGTTTCCGGCTACCCTCACATCACGGTGCCCGCTGGCTTCGCCTACGGCCTGCCGATCGGGCTGTCGTTCTTCGGCCCGGCGTACAGCGATGCCGCACTGCTGCGCATCGCCGGCGCGTTTGAGGATGCGACCCGCGCGCGTCGCCAGCCGCGATACCTACGGCGCGCGATGTCGCGTCCGTGAGCCCGTACACGTGCCGTAGGCGAGTCGTTCGGCATCACTTCCCTTGCACCTCGTGTTTGCTGTAGCGTGGCGTCGCGCGATGGCGAAGCCATGCAGTCGTGCCGCCCGGGCCCGCTACCGCATACGGGCATCTGCACGCCACGCAACCGCGCGAAAGGAGGTCACCATGCCCGTCGCCAAACTCAAGGCGTTCCTCGATGAGCAGGCCGTCAAATACGTGACGATGCAGCACTCGCCGGCGTTCACCGCCCAAGAGGTGGCGGCCTACGCCCACATCCCGGGTCGCGAACTGGCGAAGACCGTGATCGTGAAGATCGACGGCCGCATGGCGATGGCTGTCGTCCCAGCATCGCACCGCGTCGACTTCGATCGGCTGCGCGATGCCGCGGGAGCCAATCACGTCGAGCTGGCAAGCGAGGCGGAGTTCAAGGACCGCTTCCCGGCGTGTGATGTGGGCGCCATGCCGCCGTTCGGCAACCTCTACGACATGGATGTCTACGTCGCCGAGGCGCTCGCGGAGGACCTGGAGATCGCGTTCAGCGCCGGCAGCCACGCCGAGGTCGTTCGTGTCAGCTACGCCGACTTCGAGCGGCTCGTGGAGCCGCACCTGGCTCGATTCTCTCGGCATGATTGAGCACGCCGACTGCGGGCATACACCGTGATCGGCGGTACGCGAACGGCGAGCCCTGCGAAGGGCCAGACTGGCCGGTCTCGGACTGCGCGTTCGCCAACCGATGCCATCGGGATCGCGGTCGCGCGATCCTCGGCATGACGGAGGAGCGAGATGGCTGAGGCGGAGCTTCCCTCCGTCGGCGTGCGCTTCTACGCGGAGCTGAACGACCATCTGCCGAAAGGGGATCGCCAGCGGGAGGGGCGGTTCCGCTTCGTCGGCCGCAACACGGTCAAGGACGCCATCGAGGCGTTCGGGGTTCCCCACGTAGAGGTCGACCTCATCGTCGTGAACGGGCGCTCGGTGGACTTCACGTACCGCCTGCGGGACGGCGATCGAATCTCCGTATACCCCGTGTTCGAGAGCCTCGACATCTCCCCGCTGGTGCGCCTGCAGGATCGGCCTCTGCGGAACCCACGCTTCGTGGCGGACGTTCATCTGCGGAAGCTGGCGCGCTGGCTGCGTCTTCTCGGTTTCGACACCGCGTACGGTGACGCCGCCGACGATGCTGCTTTGGCGGCGAGCGCCGGAACCGGTGGACGCATCCTGCTGACACGCGACCGCGAGCTGCTGAAGCGACGCGCCGTCGCCCACGGTTACTGGGTACGCAACACGGACCCCGTCGAGCAGACGGTCGAGGTGCTGCGCCGCTTCGATCTCGCGGCCGGATCGGCACGATACACGCGTTGCCCTGCGTGCAACGGGGCGATCATCGCCGTGGACAAGGCTGCCGTTGCCGGGCTGATCCCTCCGCGAACGGCCGCCTGGCTCGATACGTACTTCCGCTGCACCAACTGCGGGAAACTCTACTGGCGAGGGACGCACATCCCCAAGCTCGACAGCATGTTCGACCGCATCCTCGATCGCTGCACCGCGGGCGGATCTCGAAGCGTCGGGAGCAGCGATCGCTGACGCGGGCGATCTCCCGCCCTCCGGCACGGCACGCGAGACGTCCGCGAGACGGACTCGTGCGATCCTCGTTCACGGAGCCCTCACCATGGACGAACTCGCGACGAGGATCATCAGCCTTCTGGGATCGAATGCGCCGTTCCTCTGCAGCCTGGCAACACTCACGGAGGACGGACTCCCGTGGGTGCGCTTCGTTCGAGCAACGATCGGCGATGACCTGACGCTGCGCTGCCCGACGTTCGCCGGCACGAAGAAGGTTGAGCAGATCCGCGCTCGTCCCGAGGTGCATCTGTGCTGCGGGGATACCGACGCAGGGACCCCCGGGAGCTACCTGCAGATCGAGGGCTGGGCATCGATCTCCTGTCGTCTGGAGGATCGCGAGAAGGCGTGGAACGACCGACTCGAACGCTGGTTCACCGGCATCGAGGATCCCAACTACGCCGTGGTCTGCGTGACACCACACCGGATCAGCGTGCTGCCGATCGGCCGCAGCGGCAATGTCGAGGTGTGGCTGTCTCCTCCCCGCAGCTAGCCTTTGCGGGGGAGTGGTCATGCTTGTGCGTTTCGCTCGCCCGCGCTACGATACCTCGGAAACCGTATGAGTGTCCTCTGGTTTCCGGAGGCGCACGATGGCATCACGAGAGGTCGTCATCGAGAGCGGACGAACGTTGATGCTCGAAGAGGGTCTTCACGCGCTGACGACCCAGGCCGTCGCCTCCCGCGCCCAGATCAGCAAGAAGACGCTCTACAGGCTCTTTGAGGACAAGAGCGCGATGGTCGAGGCAATCGTATTGTCGTTCATGGACACCGAGCTGGCGGCGTGGGATTGCATCCTCGACTCCGATCTCCCCCCCATGGAGCGCGTCCACGCTTCACTGCGCTACGTTGCCGATGCCGTCCCACGGATGCACGACCTGCTTCTGGCGCAGCTTCAGCGGTTCGATCCCGGGCTGTGGAAGAAGATCGACGCCCGCCGCATGCGCCGTCTCAAGCGCCTGCGGGGGCTGATGGTCGAGCTCCAGGCGACGGGCGAGCTGCGCTCCGACGTTGATCCAGATCGCTGGCTTCTGCTGTTGATGACCCTTGTGCGCGCGGCCCTCCGGCCCAAGGCGCTCTCCGAGTCAGGGTTCACCCTTCCGGAGCTCGTAGAGACGCTGATTCAGCTGTTCTACGAAGGCCTGCTCAGCGAACGCGGCCGCGCTCACGGGTTCGTGGAACGCACGCCCCCCGATCACCGCTCGATGCGGAGGGCGCCGTGAGGCGGCTGTTCGCGTGGGTCGTCGCGCACCCGTGGTGGGTCGTCGGGGTAGCCGTAGGAATCACCACGGCCCTCGCATGTGCCATTCCTCATCTGCAGATTGAGGTCGACTTCAAGGGGTTCCTCGCCTCGGACGATCCCGCAGTCGTCGCCCTGGCCCGGGCCGAGGAGCGTTACGGCGCACAGGAAGTGCTGATCGTCGTCCTCGAGGGGGAGGGCTCCGTGTTCCGTGCCTCGACCCTCGCCAAGCTGCACGCACTGGAGCGCGAGCTGGAAGCGCTGCCCGGCGTCGCCGAGGTGATCGGGCCGACCACGGCGCAGATCCTCCTGCCCGATGAGGGGCTGCTCCGGGTCGAAGAGTCCGCGGCGACGGTTCCGCAGACAGCGGAGGAGATCGCCTCGCTGCGGCAGCGTCTCGCCACGAGCCCACGCTATGCAGGGCTTTTGATTTCCGATGGCGAGGACGCGGCATCGATCATCGTGCGTCTCCGCTCGGACGTGCCCCGCATGGAGCTAGCCGGAGAGGTTGAACGGATCGTGTCTCGGTACCGGGAGCCCGAGAAGCTTCACCTCGCGGGGCTTCCGGTGCTGCACCGCGCGATGTCGCGCAGCATGTTCCGCGACATCTACGTTCTCGTCCCCGCCGTCATCGCGATCGTCATTGCCGTGCTCCTCGTCTGCTTCGGCACGGCGCGGGTCCTCCTGGTATCGATGCCCATCGTCGGGATGAGCGTGGTCTGGGCGCTTGCTGCGATGGTCGCCGCGAGACAGCCGTTCACTCCGTTCGCGCTTGCCTTGCCGGTGATGACGATCGCCATCGGCATCGCGGACGCGATCCACATTCTCAACCGCTTCAGGGAGGAGCGCCGCGAGGGCGAGGACATCCGGCAGACCGTGCAACGCACCATGGCCGCTATGACAGCCCCCGTGGTGATGACCTCGCTCACCACAGCCGCGGGCTTCCTCGCGCTGACCACCTCGCTGATCGAGTCTCAACGGGTGTTCGGTGCCTTCGTCGCCCTCGCGGTGCTGGTCGCAATGCTCCTCTCCCTGACCTTCCTCCCCGCGGTACTCGTCCTCTCCCCGCCGCCGCTGCGGAGATTCGCAGGAGAACAGCGACTGGGGAGCCTCCTCGCGGGGCTCGGGCGAGGGATCTACCGTGCGCGCTATCCGCTCGTCGTCCTCGGGGTCGCAGCAGCAGTGGCGTTTGCCCTCGCCATCCCTCGTATCCGAGTCGAGACCATCCCGCAATCGTTCCTCGGCGAGGGGAATCCCGTGGTCCTTGCCATGGACGCCGTCGACCGCCACTTCGGGGGCAGCCTCGAACTTGCCGTGGAGGTCGATACGGGCAGAAGCGGCGGACTCAAGGACCCCGCCGTGCTCCAGGGGATGGAGGCAATCGGCCAGGTCCTCGACTCGATCGAAGGCGTCACGCGCGCCGTCTCGTTGGCGGACCTCGTGACCGAACTCAACTACACCTTCCACGACAGCGATCCCGCGTTCGATCATCTTCCCGAGGATGCCGCCACGATCTCCCAGCTCCTGCTCGTGTTCGAGATGCGCGGCGGAGATCTCGGCCAGATGGCGACACCGAGCTTCGCCAGCGGCGAGGTGGTTGCCCGCGTGGGGTTGGAGCGCACGAGCCAGCTCGCCGATGTTCAACGCGAGGTGGAGGAGAAGCTCGCCGCACTGGACATCGATGCGCACGTGGAGCAGGTCGATGTCATGCGCGCGTTCACCTCCCTGTTCTCCAAGATGCCTCGCTCGCAGGCGCTGAGCCTGCTGACCAGCGCGCTGGCGTCGCTGCTCATCGTCGCGCTGCTGATGCGCTCCCTGGCCGCGGGCATCGTGTGCATCATCCCGCTGCTATTCACCGTTCTCGCCAACTTCGGGGTCATGGGCTACGCGGGCTTCCCTCTGGACATCGCCACGCTTATGGTCGCAAGCATGGCCATCGGGGTCGGGATCGACTACGCCATCCACTTCACCGACCGCTACCGACAGGAGATCCGCCAGGGGCGCTCGTCGCACGATGCCCTGGAAGAGACGATGCGGACCGAGGGCAAGGCGATCACGTACAACGCTGCCGCAGTGGGATTGGGGTTCGCTGTCTTCCTCGGTTCGTCGTTCAGGGCCTTGGCGAACGTCGGCCTGCTGGTATCGCTGACGATGTTCATCAGCGCCATCGCATCGTTCACAATCGTGCCGGGACTGCTGGTCCTGTGGCGACGAAGGATCATGAGCCGCTAACCGGCTCCCTCACAGGAGCGGGTGCGACATCACGCGGCTACTGCTTCCAGGCGAACGGGCGCGCCTTCGGCTTGGAGCCATCGGGACGGCGACGACCCTCCTTCGCCTGCGTCTCCTGAACTGCGCCCAACGCCTCCTCAATCTCCTCGTCCGTCGCCTTTCGTCCCAGCCGCTTCTCCAGCTGACGCGCCACCCGCGTCCGCATTCGCCGCTCTTCTCTGCCCATCGACATGACCTCCGTCCCCGAGGAGTGTACGGCCTCACCTCCCCGAGTTCGAATCCTCTGTGGTGTACCACCTGCCACTGTGCCTAGAACTGAACTCGCAGGAATCCGGGAGCAGCTCACCGAAGGATAGGCGCGACTGCTGCTCTGGACAGACGTGGCCCCTGCCAACCTCCCTTTTCTCCGCAATGACGCATTGCGCGGCTCGGACCCAGGCACTCTTGAGGCGTGAGGGTACACACAGCACGTCCACTGCGCTACACTGGCATGCTATGCACGCGGTTATGAGCGAATCACTTGCCACGAATCGTCATCTCTCTCGATGCAGAGACAGCACCGCGGAGTTGCGGGTGACGATACACAAGGGAGCAAGGCTAGAGAGCTTCTGGACGGAGACACACGGGAGGGAGTGGTCGAGATGCTGAACAGGCGCGCGAGAGGCCCCAGGCCATGGCGCATTCGGTCGAAGAGGATGGTCTATCCATTAGCAGCACTGGGGGTACTCGCAATAGCCGTCCTTGTGGCCTTCGCGGCCACCCTGCCGGGCTCGGGCGTGACTGACGGAGTGGTCAACCTTCGCGAGTTCGAAGCCGCAATGCTGAACGCAGTATCGCCTTTCTTCCACGACATCTTTGAAGACGCAGGAGTCAGCCGGAAGACGATCGTTACGGACTCTGATCTCGCCGCCGCAGCTCGAGTTGCTTCTCTCAGCGCTGACGACATCGAGACGCTGCAACGCGATGTCGGAATTCACAACCTAATGGTGCTTCAGCAGGCGGTCGACGCGACGATAGCAGCGGGAGTGCGGCTTGGATGCACTCACCTGCTCTACGTCCCCGCTGGGAGCTACTACTTCGAACTCGACAGCAACGCCGCAGGGAGGATCGATATCGACGGCGACTTAGTCGTACAAGGGGATGGGCCAGAGGTCACGAGACTGAAGTTCGGGCCTGAACCTTTGCCACGTGATGCGGCTGGCGGCATCTACGCAGCCTTCTGGATTGATGACAACGCCGCCACGTATCTCCAGGTACCGCACGATCTTGCCCTTCACGTGAGCTCAGGATCGTTGAGCGGAATCGTCTGGTCCAACCGTGGCATTGCTGCAGCAAGAAGGGCGAATCCTTCACTCGCATACGGAATACTGCATCCGGAAGTGCTGACGCGTGGTGCCGATCCCGGCGAAGCTGTCACAGATGAGAGCCTGCTACCTCAGGCGACAAGTGGCCTGTTGACAGTGGATTGCGCAAGTGCGGGGACGTGGGACTGCAGGGAGAGAGATCTCGAGGACGTTCTCGGGATTGCTGTTGATCCAGGGGAGGAGTACGTCTATTGGATTGATCCTGGGAACCAGGAGATCAACGTGGGGCCTTCAATCCGCCGGTGCAGCCTGAAGGATGACAACCTGCCCATTGATGTGGTTGTGGGGGAAGAGTACCTGTGCGACCCCAAGAACCTCGCGCTCGATCCGGTGAGAGGGTTGCTCTACTGGACGGACGCTGGGGAGCCCGCAATCAGTCGAGTTGACGTCAGAGATGTGTCCTTCCCAGTCACCGGCGTTGTCACCGTTGTCACCCCGGATGACTGGGCGGGCATGACCTCACCGTGCGGGATTGCAGTGGATGGCGACGTCATCTACTGGTCCGACCTAGGATCAGTGATGGACGGGGTTGCGCCCACGATCTTGAGAGCCACCAACGTCTTGGGTTCCGGTGACGTGAGAGTCCGAATCATCGCGCAGGATCCTAGGGCTGAAACCGACACCAGTCACGAATACCTGCCCACGCTACGCTATCCGGAATCACTCGCTTTGGACACGGAGAATTCGGTTCTCTACTGGACGGACCCAGGCATACCAGCGATCGCGCGGCTTGACCTTGACGGCAGCAGTCCCAGGCGGCAGCAGATCATCCTGGGGACCACAGGGATCGGCGACTGGCTCGTTGAGACTCCTACTGAGGTGGAGATGGTCCATCCCCAGGGAATCACGGTGGACGACCGAAGTGGGATCTACTGGGTCGACAGCGGGATTCCGGCCATCATGCACGCAGACCGCGACGGCACCAACGCAAGGGCGATCATTGAGAACCCGGAGCCCATCAACGTCGCTTTTCGGGACATCCATCTTGAAGGACCCGATGATCCCGTTGCTGCTGCCCGGGAAAGCGGTACGTACACGCTTGCACACAGCAAGCTGATCTTCGACGATGCCAACTCAGGGAGTCTCACCCTGCAGAACTGCCACCTAACAGGCGCCAACGAAGCCGTCAAGGTTCAGAGGGACATCGTGCTGACACTCGAAAGCTGCCTTCTGGAGACTTCTCAGGGCAGCATCTTCATGGGCATCTTCGACACCATCGACGTCACCATCGACGGCAGCAACAGGAAGCTGCTACGGCCCACCTCCGACGCGGCCGCTTGTCACTTGACGAATTGCACGTTCCGAATCGTCAACCCGCACAGAACCTACGTCCGGGGGAGCATCGGGGCAACACCGGCGCACAACGTCTACCTACAGAGGCCTCATTCATTCAGAGCGGTTGGGTGCTTGTTTGCCGACAGCCCTGGCGATGCGATCAAGTGGCATGGCACGGAGGAGGAACTGGACGAGCTCGGTGACACGGTTCCGGCATCGAAGTACATCCAGATGTCGGACTGCGTCTTCACCGGTCGAGGTGGGGCCATCGTCGGAAGCAGTTCGACGAAGGCGGTTGTCTCCGGGTGCACGTTCGCTACTGGAGAGCACTACCCATGGATGGAGGGGAGACACACCATCAGCCTCTACAAGGCCGGCATCATCCTCAGAGGATGTCTCTTCACGGGGGGCAGTCCCGACACGCTCGCGGCATCCGTGAGAGACATCGGTGTGGTCGAGGACGGCGTCCTAATCGAAGGTTGCGTTTTTGAGGAGATGACGCGCAAGGCCTCGATCACCCGCTATTACTCGCATCCATCTGAGTGGAGAATCGTCGATTGCAGGTTCATCGAGGACCTCGATGGCGAGGTTCGAGCCGGTAACGCGAGCGCGCTGTACATCAACGAGGAAATCGATGAAGCGAAACTGACGCTCATTGGCTGCCAGTTCGTCGGGACCCGTGATGACTTGCCCGCAATCAGGACATACGGCGGTGTCGACCTCACACTTCAGCACTGCACCGTCGACTCTCCGTGGGGCCTTTTCGTCAAGGCGATCTACTTCGATGTCAACGTCCTGCTGAGAGGCAACCTCCTGAGAAGCGACAGCGGCGTGAAATCGGCGCTTGACGTGAGAACGACTGTCATGCCTACCGCCTACGCCGACGGATCCTGGTTCGAGCAGGCTATCATCCCCTCGATCGGATCCAAGGCGACGATCGGAAGCGATACCGCCGACTTGGCCGCTGCGCTTCAGGCGATCGGCCTAGTGGCAGGCGACGGTTGCACGATCCGGAGACTATCTGAAACCCTCCTGGCCTTCTCTGACTCGGATGACGTCACGGGCGTGATCATCAACGATTCCGATCGAGCAGACGAAGGACTGGGACTCCACGATTCCGAGAACCGCGTCGTAGTGCGGGGCGAAGGCAACCGGATCGAAGGTGCCATCTCCCAGGACTTGGACTACGAAGCGTGGGCGATGAACCAGAGCGGCTACGACTCAACCACGCCTGCCGTGATCGTTGGAAGTCTCCGCGTCCCGGATGGAGTAGGAGATGCGCATGAGCTGGGAGCCGATGGATCGCTCGATCTTGACCCGAACTTCAACACGTTCCACGTTAGCGTTGAACCGGGGCTGACTGGAGGGCAGCTTGAGACCCTAACAATCGGAGGTTCCGAAGGCACCACGAAGTTGTTCCACGGCCCCATCCACTTGATCGGTGACGGCACCTGGTCTCTCGTCTCGGGCAAGAACATCGTTCCCAACCAAGGGACGGCTGGGGTCCTCTCGACCACGCTGATCTACGACTCAGAGCTCGAGCTCTGGTATGAGTTGTGAAGAACCTCCTGCACCTGCGATTGCGTCCTTCGACGCGCTGCTGGCGTGGTCCGAGAGGCGCGCGTACGGTGATACTAGGACTTGAAGCGTCACTGTACCCTGGAGCTATCAGGTACCGGCTATGCGATCACGCGCAAGTTCGGAAGTAGTCCACCAGGGGTACCACCGCCACCATGCCTAGAACTCAGGCTCCGTGAGTTCGAAACCAGTCCACCACGGGGTACCAGTCCGAAACCCGTCCACTCCGGTCACCTCAGAGGACGGCTCTGGAACTCTGCTGTTCAGGAGCTGTCTACTTCGAGTGTGCCAACTGCCACCGTACCTGGAACCAGATCGCGTCCGGGTTTCGGAGTGCCGGGGCGCAGTACCGAACTCCTCATGATGCCTGCCACGGATTGAGTACTGTGTCACCGGAATCCCGCGACCTGCTTGTTGGCGTGGGTGACAACTCTGAGGGGGGATACGGCTGCGGCCGCTTGTGTCTGCCTAGAACGGAGCCTCACCATCAGGGCAACGGAGGCCAATCAGCCGGACGAGCAGGCAAGGCTGGCGCCGCGGGTTTGGGAAGGTCCTACTGCACTGGCCTACCCGTCAAGAGGGCGTGTCCCTGCATCACGGACTGCCTTGCGGCTGACGACGACCATTCGCGGGCTGTCGGTGCCGTACGCTGACGACTGCCAGCCGCCCGCGACCGCGAACGGCTCGAGGCCCGCGGAAAGAAGCATGGTTCTCACCTCGGCCAACGTGTACGCCCTCCACGAGTGCGCCCACGATTCGCCTGTGCCAACCACCTCGAACCGGGTGTCGATCCTTCCTCTTGCTGGATCGAACTCCCGCTCAAGAAGCCTGACCGTCCCGTCAGCGAGGCGCACCCAATCCTTGTGCACGAAACTCTTCAAGAGGAAGTCTCGGTTCCCCATCTCAAGCACGAAGACACCGTCCGGTTCCAAAGATCGGGCTACTCCCGCAAGAACCTTCAGGTCATCGGATTCGTCTTCGAAGAAGCCGAACGACGTGCCCACGTTGATTGCCAGATCGAACCGCTCGCGGAATGGGATCTCTCGCATGTCGCCGACAGCAAACTCCACCTGCACGCCCTCGTGCTCTGCTAGACGCCGCGCGAGCTCGATGTATGCCACGCTGATGTCGATCCCCACCACAGCGAACCCTCGCTTGGCGAGCTCAACGCTGTATCGCCCCGGGCCACAGCAAAGATCGAGGACGGCGCCCCTGGGCTTGACGCCCGTGTCCATGCACAGGAAGTCGATAGCCGGCTTGAGGTCCTTCCGCTCATCGGACAGCAGATCCTCAAGTTCCACTCCGCCGAAGTGGCATCTGGGATCAAGCCACCACGGTCCATCGTCCTTCTTGTGTTCGCCGCTATCGCCCATCAGGGATCGCCCTCTTGGAGGCTCGCCTCGTCGTCATCCCGTCGAGGCTCAGCAGTCTCGAGGCCCGCTGCGTCTCGCAGGCGGCGACATTCCTACATCAGGTCTTCTCGGCCTTTCGCTCCTTCTTCGCGCGCCGCTTCTCCTTGAGGGACTTCTGTGCTTCCTTCTTCGTGCTCCGCCTCTTGTCCTGGGATTTTGCCATCGTCAGCCTCCCGTTCCGGTCCACCCTCCGCGGGTGCAGCCAAGGGTGTTAGTCCTACAGTAGCGGCATCTCACCGCCGAAGCCAATCGGCGGCAACAGCAAGAGGTCGACCGGCTAGAGAAGCTTCTTCATCGGCTGGTACCTGAAACCGGTACCGTCGAAGCATGAGCCCGATCGGACGCCCGTGGAACGCTTGTAGCCGAGTCGTTGATAGAACGGGACGGCATACAGGGTAGACTGCAGCGTGATCGCCTCACAGCCGGCGGCACGAAGCTCGGCCTCAAAGGCGCCCACGAGCCTCCGCCCGATCCCGTGTCGGTGGTGCGCGTCGTGCACGAAAAGGCTGTGGAGCCTCCCGGGGCTGCCTCGCAGAACCCGACGATCCGCCCCTTCTCCTCGGCCTCCGCAACGAGAACGAGTGGCGCGTGGATTACCTGTGCGATGGCTCGCTGATGCTCGAGATCATCGCTGTGTGCATGCCGGAACGGCCCGAGCAGCTTGCCCTGCTGCGCCGGGGATGCGTAGGAGATGTTGAAGCGCCGGAACACGTCGGCAATCAGTCTTCCGACGTCGATGGCATCGGGCTCCCGGTAGCGGCGGATTCCTATGACCATAGCGTGTTCAGAGCCGACGCTTCGCACGGCAGCTTGCATGGCCTCTCCGCGACACGGTCACGTCGTCCTCAACGGCCGTCTGGTGTGTGCCACTCGTCATCGGGGGCCACTGCATCGGGTTGATTCGGTCCGACGTTGTCCGCGTCGATGTCGGCGAAGAGGAAGTTCTCCGGGGGCACCGGCGAGCCGGCAAGGCGGCGGAGCATCGCCAACTGCCCCGCGTGGGTCATGGCATCGGAGAGCGGTCCCTGGAGAAAAGCCTCCGGGCTCATCCGCTCGAAGGAGCCCGCCGCGAAGTGCTCGCTGAGGCTGGCAAGCATCTCGTGCAGGCGATCGAGTTCCTCCTCCAACGTTGCCAGTGGAGCGGGGCGATACGTGCCACCGGTAAAGAAGGTTCTCGCGTAGCCGAGCACCCCCGACATGTGACGCAGCAGCTCGCTAGGAGTGCGTACGCCGGCCGCAACGCGAATATCACCGAACCCGGCCGGGAAATCCCTGAGAGCCTTGCTCGTTCGATACGCGATCGCGGCAAGCTCGTGGCGCAGCATCTCACGCTTGGCGTCCATGATGGCAGATCATGCGGCGGGCACCGGACGGCCGCAACCGCTGGCACCTGTCTTCCCACGGCGTCCATCGCAGGGCTGTCGGGCTCCTTACACCGCTCCCGGATCCCGTCGAGCAATGGCGCCAACTCCGGTTCTGTATCCCGTACACCGCGGTGGTCGGCGTCTTCTCGCCTACGACCAACGAACAGCGCTTTGACGCCGCAGGTCAACCGGCCTAGGCTGTGCATGGCCATGAGGGACGAGGAGAAGCGAGCGGAAGAGCCGCGGGCATCAATCTGCCCGCAGTGCGGTGCTCTGACGTCCACAACGGTCGCGTCGCCGTACCCATATTGCAGCCACTGCGGCAGGTACATCTTCCCTCGCGCGCACGCCGAGAGCGCCCAAGGGGAAGCAGCCACGGGACGAGCCGCGAGGTCATCGCCCGCGGATGTCAAGATCTTCTGTTCACTCTGGTCCATTGCATCGCTTGTCGGAATGGGTCTCGGCGTGTTCGTCGTGGATCTGGGGCTACGCGCCGGAAGCGGCCTGCTGGTCTTCCTCGGCGCGCTACAGGTCGTGCTCGGATTGGCCCAGGCGTTCAGCGTGTTCGGTTTGTGGTCTCTGCGATACTGGGGGTGGCAGATCGCGGTCGTCCTTACCTGGATCAGCCTCGTCCTTCATGCGACCTCCTTGCTGCAAGGCGACGTGACTTCACTGATCTCCCTTGCCGTCGCCGGCGCCTTCCTGCTCTACCTCTACGCTCGGCGACGCCTGTTCCTCTAGGCGCTGCTCCGCAGGCCGCCGGAGATCCCCACAAGCCCCTGGCACCACACCATCTGCCATCGCGGGGGGATTCGGGCCGCACAGGCGGCCCCGCACCGAGCCACCGATGCGTCTCCCGCCGGCTTCCCAGAGCCACCGCGAGGGCAGAGTGCACATGCGGGCCTGCCACGCAGCACGTGTAACGGGAGTTACCGACGCAACGGCCGTGCTGGCCTATACTTCAATGCAGACAGGAACACAAGAACTTCGCTTCCTTCGTGAGCCACCCGAGGAGGTAGTCATGGCCAAGAAGGGCCTACTTGCCCAGGTCGCACTCTGCGCCCTGGTGCTCTGCTCAGCGCTTGTCGTTGCCAATCCGCAAGACGGGCTGAGCCTCGTTCAGGAGCACGATCCGATCTACATCTACGGAGACCAAGGTTTCACCCGCGCCAATGGGGTCGTTGCCGGATGCGGGACGCGCGAAGACCCGTACGTGATCGAGGGGTGGCACATCGTGCCTCAGCTCGCAAGCTACGGCATCTACGTGGACCACACGTCGCGTTTCTTCATCATCCGCAACTGCGTCATCGAGCGCGCATCCTGTGCAGCCATCCACTTCAACAGCGTATCCAACGGCCGTATCGAAGGATGTCTGCTCGTGCGCAACGATACGGGGGTGCGTCTTGAGAATGCCCAGCGGAATACCCTGATCGGCAACCTGTTTGCCGACAACCGCTGTGGCGTGCTGATGGCGATGTGCTCCCAGAACAACGTCCTCACCCTGAACAGCTTCCTCGGCAATCGATCGCCCGCCCTCGATCAGCAACGGGGCAACGCGTGGTGCAGCGAAGGCCGCGGCAACTACTGGTGTAGCCACCCGTGCTCCGATCGCGACGGAAACGGCATCTGCGACGAGCCGTTCACCCTTGTCGGCGACCCCTGCCCGCTGGTCGTCTCGCCGATCGCCTGTAGCCTCCCGCTGGCCGTGCCCTGCGACGCCTGCTGGACATCGAACCCTGTGGTCGAGTGGAACTGCGGCGCGGGCTGCTCTGCCTGCCTACCGCGGTGCGCTCCCCTCGTGGATGCTGGCCCCGACCGGAGTCTCTCCTGCGCAACTCCCGAGATCCAACTCGTCGCCCAACTACACGTTCAGGTGCCCATTCGAGCCTTTGAGTGGCAACGCGTGGGAAGCGGGACCGTGGCGCGGGTGCCTTGCATCAGCGTCAGAGAGGCGGGGACGTACATCGCCATCGTCTCCGGTGTCAACGGCTGCACGGTCAGCGACACGGTGATCGTCACCGGCGATGCGGTCCCACCGGTCGTCAGCCTGTCGGGTGCCCACCGTCTCACATGCGACGCGCCCGAGGCGACATTGGCCGCACACGTGAGCAGCGGCCGCCCCCCGTACACCTACATCTGGGAAGGACCGTGTGGAACAGTCATTGGATCCGAGTCCTCGATCACGGTCTCCGAGGCCGGAGCCTACACGGTGAAGGTCACGGGCGCGAACGGCTGCACGGCGTCGGCGGGCGCTGAGGTAGGACTGGACACCGATGTGCCGAAGGTCGATGCCGGCTTCGCGCAACGTCTGACTTGCGCCACGCCGACGGCGACACTCGCCGCCGAGGTCACCGGAGGGCGCGGCCCCTACAGCTACGCGTGGGCTTCCCCCTCCGGCGAACTGATCGGGACGAGCGCAGCCGTCGTCGTCGATGCCCCGGGCGGGTACACGATCACCGTCACTGGGGCCAACGGCTGTAGCGCGAGCGACATCGTCACGGTCGACCAGGACATCGCAATTCCCGTGGTACGTGCGGAGGTCGATCACGTCATCACGTGCGCGAGCCCGGAGGCGACGCTCTCCGTATACGTCTCCGGGGAGTCCGTCCCGTCCGAAGTCCAGTGGTTCGGGCCCGACGGCGGGCTGGTGGGCTCCGACCCCTGCGTGTCCGTGAGGCTGCCCGGCAGCTACACCGCCGTCGTGACCGCCGCCAATGGCTGCTCCGCGGGGGCCTCGGTGTTCGTGGAGGAAGACAGGGAAGCGCCTGTCGTTGAGGCGGTCGTCGACCAGACGCTCACCTGCTCGCAAACACAGGTCACGGTTTCGGCGCTGGTCACGGAAGGGGTCATGCCGTGTGCCTTCCTGTGGTCGAACGACGAGGGCGAGGCGCTCGGCTGTGGTCCGACACTGGCTGTGGAGGAACCGGGGAGCTATACGGTCACCGTCACCGGCGCCAACGGTTGCTCCACATCGGATACCGTCATCGTCGAACAAGACATCGAGGCGCCGAGCATCTCGACGTCCGTTGGGGGAGTCCTCACCTGCGCGGTCACGGAGGTTGTCCTCTCCGTGGAGACGGCCGGCGGCCGGCCGCCGTTCGCGATCCATTGGAGCGGACCTGACGGGCAAGCGATCGGCATCACGACGAACGTGTTCGCGTCCGAGGCCGGAACGTACACGGTCACCGTCACCGGCTCCAACGGCTGCTCTGCCTCGCGACAGGTCGTTGTGGAGCAGGATGTGCGGCCTCCTACGGTCGACGCCGGCCCGGATGTATTGCTCACCCTCGAGCGTCCGCAAGCCACGCTGATCGCGACGGTCAGCGACTGCGAAGGCCCGTACACCGTGACGTGGACCGACGCCGCAGGTGCTGACGTCGCGAACACAGACTCGGTCATCATCAGGCGAGCCGGGACCTACCGTGCGACCGTGATCGGCGGCAACGGCTGCGCCGCGACCGATGAGGTCGTCGTGAACTCGACCACGGTTCACGAGGTCATGCTGGAGTCGAGCATCGAAGGGCTCGCCGTGTTCGGCCAACTGACGATGGATGGGGTCCCCATCCCTGATTCCGCATTCTGCTTGCGGGTTGAGCCATCGCAGGTTGTCGACGGGGAAGAAGCCGTGGCCAGCATCTCCCTGACGGATCTCGAGGGGAAGGGGTTCGTCGCCAACGGCGCAGAGATCGCGTACATCATCCCCGGCAACGCGATGGTGCGTTTCTCGATCCACCAGGAGCAGTTCCTCGTGGGGAAGAGGTACTACCTGCTGCACCTGCCCACCGATCCGCCAGGCGAAGCCGCCGTGGCGTTCTTCTAGGCCACATCCCGCGAAGCACATCACAGCGCCCGTCGATGTTCCCGGCGGGCGCCGCGGTCACTTCGCGGCAACCTTCTCAGCCGCGGTCACTTCGCGGCAGCCTTCTCAGCCGCGGTCACTTCGCGGCGACCTTCTCAGCCGCGGTCACTTCGCGGCAGGCTCCTCGCCCCCTGGCGATGTTGGTTCCCCGTACTCCTCCCAAGCTGACAGAATCGCGCCGTACGCACGGAGAAAGCCGGCCCGCACAGCCTCATCCTCTATCCGCTCCGCACGCTCGTGCACGGAGCGTTGAGCCCGATCGAGAAGCGGCACCGCCTCCGGTCCGCGATCGACGGCGAGCAGCGCGTGGGCGCAGGCGAACTGCACCTCATCCGCTTCGGGCAGCGACGCATCGCCGAGCAGCTCCAGCGCCCGCGAGGAGTGCTCCAGCGCACGGTCCGGCTCATCGACCGCCAGCGCGCAGCGCGCGAGCGCCGCATGGCACCGCATTTCCAATCGTCGGAGCTCAAGTCGACGGCTTTGCCCGATCGCCCGCGCAAGGTGCTCCTCCGCTTCGTCGACGTTGCCGAGGCACAGCTCCGTGGAGCCAAGGTTGAACTCGCAGCCAACCTCTCCGCGCTCGCTGCCGATTCGCCGGTAGAGCGCCAGCGCCTGAGCGTAGCACTCCGCGGCCTCCGCCAGCTCCTGGGTCTTGCCTCGCGGACGGAGCACGAGCTCGGGTTGCCCTCCGACGCCCAGCGCTTCATGAGCGATCCCGAGATTGCACAGCCCGTCAGCGAAGCCGCTGCTGTCCTCGAGTGAGCCGTACAAATCCAGCGATTGCTTGTGGAACTCCAGGCCGCGCGAGAAGTCACCCAGTGCGTTCCAGCAGTTCGCGATGTTCGTGAGACACTTCGCCGTGCCCGCTCGGTTTCCCATGTCTCGGAACAGGGCCTTCGCCCGTTCGGTGTGCTCGATGCTTCGCTCGTACTGTCCGAGGTAGTAGCTCAACGCGCCAAGGTTCCCGAGAATCTCCGCTTCCCCCCGTCCGTTCTCGATTCGGCTGTACAGCTCGCCGGCTCCGCGGAATCGTTCCATCGCGGCGGGGAACTGTCCCCGTCGTGCTTGGATGACGCCCAGGGTCTTGAGGCAGTTTGCCTGTCCTCCTGCATCCTCGATGCTGCGGAAGCGCTCCAGCGCCGACTCGAGTCGCTCACCCGCCGCATCGAATTGCCCCTGCCCTTCGAGTGCGCTTCCGAGCCGTACGAGCGCCTCCGCCTCGCCGCGGACATCGCCTAACCGCTGCATCTGCTGCCGCGCCTGCTCCGCCCCCTCGACCGCCTCGGCGAAACGCCCACCTCGACAGTGGAAGTCGGACCACAACAGGCCGACCCCTGCCACAGCACACGGATCGTCGAGCGTATCAGCGATGGCGCTCATGGCTTCGAGGTCGTGGCGCTCATCCACGACCCGCCCGAGGACCACGGAGACACCCACCCGATGGCGGAGAAGCCGGAACAGCTGTGCCGCGTCGCCGCCGTCCTCTCGGGATCGGGCGAGATCGAGCGCGCGGGAGAGGTAGATCAGTGCCTCCTCGTTCGCGTACCGACTCGCCGCCTGGCAGCCGGCTCGAGTGCAGTAGTCCAGCTCCTTGTCCGCGTCATTGGCTCCGGCCCAGTGGATCACGAGCAGAGGGAGAAACGGTTCCAGGTTGTCACCGTGGGTCTCCTCGAACCACTCCGCGACGCGGCGGTGGATCTCCCGCCGCTGCTCGAACAGCAGCGTGCCGTACACCACCTGCTGAATGATGATGTGCTCGAAGGCATATCGCGGTTCGGGTTCACTCGCCTCCAGCACCGTCAGCCGGCGCTGCACGAGGTCGAGGATGTGCGCCTCGACCGATTCGGCTCCGAGAGGCCCAGGATGGACATCGCAGACAGTTTTCAGCAGGAAGCTGCGGCCAACGACGGAGGCGACCTTCGCTGTGAGTCGACGATCCGCCGGGATCCGGTCGAGTCGGGACAGCACAACCCCTTCCAGGCTTTCGGGGAGGCCTTCCCCAAGACTCGCGACATCGCCCACAACAGCACAACGTCCGTCACGGACTTCGATCCGGCCTTGCTCGCGCAACGCCCCGATGAGTTCCCGCGCGAACAGAGGATTCCCCTCTGAGCGCCTTGCCACGAGTGATGCCACTTCCCTGGGCAGAGAGGCTTGCTTGAGCCCGAGCTGCATCGCCGCGACGGCCACCGTCTCCTCGTCTGGTAACCGCTCCAGGCGCAGCGTGGTCACCCCTTCCAGCGCACTGAGGGCAGCCAGAGGCGACTCCGCTTCGTGCTGTGGCGCACGGTGGGTGACGACGAGCAGCACGGGGCACTCCGCAAGCGCCCGCGCGCTGCTCAACAGAAGCTCCCACGAGAGGGAGTCCATCCAGTGTGCATCCTCGAAGATCAGAACAAGTGGGCCGTTCAGAGCGCGTCCACGAAGGAGTTCGGCGAGAAAGGCCGCCAACGCCTCGTGCCGCGACTTCGGATCGAGGCCGCGCGTGAGCCCGGTTTCTGGGAAGCCGAGGCCGAGGACGTCGTTGAGCAACGGCAGCCGCGTCGCGGTTCCGCCCCCCACGGCATCGATCCACGCGGCCGCGGACGCTCGTTGCAGGGACGGGTCCTGGTCCACCGCCACGCCCAACAACCCCAGGAGCAGATCCCGCCACGCCCGATACGGCGCGCGCTGCTCCATACTGTCCCCAGCACCAAGCGCGCACGAGATTCGCATACCCTCTGCCATATGGCAGAGCTCATCCACCAGCCGGCTCTTCCCAATCCCCGGCTCGCCCTCGACGAGCAACAGCTGGCGCCCTGCTTCGAGCGATGCGAGACAACTCGCGAGGGACGCTCGCTCATCGGCGCGTCCGACCAGCGCTTGCTCCGCCGTCGCTGCCCGAGTCTCGGACGCCGTAGCGATCGGCCGGAACACCTCCACCGCACCCCTGATGCCCTTGAGCTTCGCCGCCGGCAGCGCGTCGAACCGCCATCGTCTTCCAGCTGCATCAACGATCGATCGATCACAGCGAATCTCCCCCGGACCTGCCAGCGTCATCAACCGCGCCGCGCGGTTGACCGGCTCGCCCAGCGCGCCGTAGGTTCGTCGTCCCGTTCCACCGTACGCCCCCACTCGGGCGCGACCGCGCGCAAGGCCGATCCGAAGGTCGGTGACGAAGACCAGCTCATCCGGCGGCACGACGAGCTCCCGAGCCGCAGCAACCGCCCGCTCGCTGTCGTCTTCGTGCGCCTCTAACGCGCCGAACACTGCGTAGAGGTGACTCCCCTTGTCCCCGGTGGTGATCAGGGGAACGTGGCCGCCATAGTGCGCCACCACGCCCTGCACCCATCGCGTGAAGGCGTCGAGCTTGTCGCCGGCGTCGGCGTCTTCGTCGTAGTCGACCCCCTCGAATCTGAGGAACAGCGACACGATGGGGCGAAGCTCTGCGAGGTAGTCCCCGTGGCCGGCCATCACGCGGTCGAAGACCGGCTCGAGGAGATATGGCTTCAGTGTCTCCGGCCTGAAGACATCGGCGGGGAGCGGCTCCCACGGGCAAGCCGTCACCGCTGATGGAAGCCCCGAGACAACCGCGCAGCCGGGCCGCGGCCGAGAGATCGTCAGATCTGGGTGTAGCGCGCTGCCCAGCTCCTCGGTGACGAGAAGCTCTCCAGGACGAGCAACGTGCTCCAAAGCGCTCAGACGGTCCAGCAGAGATCCGGCGAGCAGATCATGGCGGAAGATCCGAGGATCCCCGACGAGAAAGCGCCGCACGGGACCGGCGGCGACAGCCGCTTTCAGCGCCAGTGGGATCTCCACCACGTCACCGCCCTTCTGATCCGATCGGATCGCTTGCATTGCCTCCTGCATCGCCAGCGCGCTCGCTGTGGCTCGCCTCCCCGGATCGTTGGCAAAACAGGCGATCAACGCATCTCCGATGAAGCAGACCACGCTCCCACGGAAGCGATGAACGCAGTCCACCAATCTCGAGTACACGCCGTTGAGCAACGCTGCGAGCTCCTCGGCCCCACGCTGCGGGCCGTGTGTCGCCACAAGTCGCTCGGTCAGCGGCGTGAAGCCCGCGATGTCCGCGAACAGCAGGCACACTTCACCGCTGTCGGGAAGTGGCGTATCGACGGCCAGTGCGTGCCGTCGGTCCATCGCGAGATAGGTGCTGAGAAGCTCGACCGGCTCCATGCGACTCCTCTCGTGAACTACGCGCAGTCTAGAGGAGGTCGTGCTACGTTGGCCAATCACGAGCCGGAGCACGTCGCAGAAGCCTGGTGTACGCTCTACGCGGAGGGATGATTCCCATGACGACGCTTGCCTATCGCCTGTTGCGGCTCGGTGCGCTGCCCAAGCGGTGTCGTTCAGCGATCGAGGCGGAGGGGATCCGCATCCTCGATGAGGGTATCCCGGTAACCGTGACGCTTCGCAACTACCGGGCGCCGGGAAAGCGCATCCGCTGGCGCAAGCAGCGGCACTCCGGCTCAATCGTGCTCACCAACAAGAGGCTGGCGGCGTTCGTGTGGTGGGGCAGACTGTTCGAGTTTCGGATCGGGGAACCGCAGACGCCAAGGCTGAGCGCGTCGATCGACGACGTAGGGCGCCTCTGCATCGCGTTTGACGCCTCATCGTTCGGCGTCCGCCGCTCGGGATCGATCCTCTGCCGTTTCCACACGGGGCACGCCGCCGAGCTGCTCGCCGTCCTCGACTCGAGCCCTTCGCGAGGGCACATCCCCGCGGATCACGGTACGGAAATCCCGCGAGAGCTCAGGGAGTAGGCAGCTCCGAGAGATCCCTGTGGATCGTCTTCAGCCAGTCGATGATCTTGATCTGCTGAGGGCAACGCGATTCGCATTCCCCGCACGCCACACAGCGATCTGCACGTTTCTCTGCGGGAAGGAATTGGTGGTACGTCATCGCCGCTCGCGTCTCGTCGCCGTACATCCTGAGGTCGTTATACGTTGCCAAGATGCGGGGGATGTCCACCTCTTGCGGACACGGCTGGCAGTAGCCGCAGCCGCTACAGGGGACCGCGGACAGCGCCCGATACGCTTCGCGGACGCGGTCAATGAGGGTCATCTCCTCCGGTGTCAGTGACCCCACCTGCGCGCGGTTCGCGCTATCGAGGTTCCCCTGTACGTGCTCCATCGTGGACATGCCGCTAAGCGCCAACGTGACTTCCGGATGGTTCCACACCCATTGAAGCGCCCAGTCGGCCTGCGTTCGCCGGGCCGGTGCTTCGGCGAGAAGCCTGGCCACTGGCTCTGGCACGGGACAGGTGAGTTGACCGCCTCGCAGCGGCTCCATGACGACCACCGCCATGCCCTTGTCCGCGGCGTGCTTCAAGCCTTTCGTGCCCGCCTGAAAATCGATGTCCATGTAGTTGTACATGATCTGGCAGAACGTCCACTCGTAGGCATCGACGATCTCGAGGAAGACGGACAGCTCGTCGTGGAACGAAAACCCGAGAGCACCGATCCGTCCGTCGCGCAGAGGTTCCTGCGCCCAATCGAGTACCCCGAGATCTCTGACCTTCTCCCATTGGGCACGATTCAGGCCGTGCAGCAGGTAGAAGTCGATGTGATCGGTCTGCAGGCGCTGCAGCTGCTCGCCGAGGTAGTGGTCGAACTGCGATCGCTCGTGGATGAGCCACACGGGCATCTTCGTTGCCAACCGCACACGGCCGCGATAGCCATCCCGCAGGCAGCGCCCGACGACCGTTTCGCTGTTGCCCCCGTGGTACGGCCACGCAGTGTCAACGTAGTTCACCCCGGCGTCGATCGCCGTGCGGATCATCCGCGTTGCCAGCGGCTCGTCGATCTTGGTGCGATCGCCATCCAGGATCGGCAGCCGCATCGCCCCAAACCCGAGGACCGAGACCCGCCAATCCAATCGGCCGAACGTTCGGTATTCCATCATCACCCCTCCGCTACCCCCTAGGGTAGCATCCCGCCGCCGCACGGCAATGCAATGCTTGCCGCGCGACAAGAAGTGCCCTTGCCCGGGGAGGTCACCGGGCAAGGGCGTTGCCCAAGAAAACGAGCTTGTCTCCTGAAGCTCCTTCCGCATCATCGCCCGCGAGCGAGGGCGGAGGGCGGCCGGGCGGAGGTGGTGGAGACCCGACCGCCCATCCCACTAGTACTTCACGACGACATCTTTCTCCGTATACGACGTCTCCTCATCGGAGGCTGTGACGACATACACGTAGGCCCCTTTGCCCACGGGTTCCCCATCTGCGTTGCGCCCGTTCCACTCCAGTTCCGTCACGTATTGCCCCTCCGCCGACCACAACTGCCGGCGCGTGAGGTCGTAGATCGTCACGGTGAAGGTCGAAGGGATCCCCGTTCCATCGAACGTGAACGTGACCTCGTCGGCGAACGGGTTCGGCGTCACGACGAAGCGCTCCAACGAGAACACGGAGCTCGTCACCTGCACTGAATCCGAGGCCTGATCCAGTGGATCGCTGGGATCCACATAGGTGGCAACGAGGGTCTGCCCGGGCGTGAGATCCAGCACCAGGTTCCGCGCGTAGAACGTTCCCGCCGGTCCCTGCGGATCGACCATGATCTCAAAGGTCTGTTCGCCGATGGTCAGCGCATCCGGCAATCGGGTGGCGCTGACGTGCGACGGATCGACCACGCGCACGTGCACTGGATCAACGTCGGTGATCGTCGACACTTCGTTGCCGTCCGCATCGATGAACGCGACGCTCGATCCTGTCCCTGGCGCCACACCGCTGCCGCCGCAGGACACCTTGATCGAGATCCACGCGTTGTCGGAGTGGTTCGACGGATCCTGATAGAAGGCAAAGATCGTGTCTCCGGGCAGCACGCCTAACGTGGGAACGGCAGCGTACTGACTCACCAGATCGATGCAGATCGTGCTGCGGAACACCCCGGAATCGATCTCGGTCTCCAGTAGATCGAACGCCCCCCACAGGCCGCTACGCGGATTCACCACGTACAGCTTGGGGTTCGCTGTGGCCGGCGGCACGGCGAGCACGCCAGGAGGCGGGACGCCGTCAAACATCTCATTGAAGCCCAACAGGTCGTTGACGGGATGCGTCAGTGGAGCAGGCGTCGTGGGATACGCGCCGGGCGCGGCGTTCACCGGGGCGAACGGGATGTTCTGGCCGCTCTCGTTGCCACCGACCCGCTTGTCCCAGTAGCCGTCAATCCGCTCCCTGCGGTTCTGATCCTCGTCCTGATCCGGATCGACGACCTCGACGTACACGGCGGAGCTGTTGACGTAGTGCTCGACGCGGTTCCCGCCCGCATCGAGGAAATACATGTCCGCCACGCCGTCGACCACGACCTGCGTGTCGGCGATCGCGATGACGTCAAACGACACATCCTGCTCGCTCCGCACCGCTTGAATCGCCGGAGGGAACTGCCCCGCGAGCCCGACCGTGTTCATGTCCCCAACACCGGCCATCGCCGCTGGCGTGTACGTGACATCGTTGTACCTCGCGTAGATGACGTCCTCGTTGAACCCCTCGAGACGCCAGTTGTCGAGACGCAGCTGATACCCCCCGTGCGCCAGCGCCATCCCGACGCCGAGAGCGTCCCATACCGAAGCGAGGAGGATGCCACGCTGGGAGAAGAACGTCGGCGAGTCGTTCGACGTCTCAAACACGATCAGCCACTCCGAGTCGTCGACCTCGTGCGGGTCGCAGATGTGCACCAGCACCTCCTCGGGGCAGCAGGTGTCCCTGTTGGCGTTCTCATCCTGGACCTCTACGTAGATCGAGTCGCGCCCGATCCACAGCTCCTCCCGTGGAACGCGGTTCTCGTCGGTGAACGTGGTCAGGCTGTTGCACATCTCCTGGAACAGCGACGCCGTCCCAAGACTGAAGTCGTCCTGATCGTTGGGGTCCACGTAGTACGCCGCGAGGGTGTCGCCTTCCCGGAAGCTACGGAAACCCAAATCGACGCGCAGGCTGTTGATGTGGAGCTCGAACACGCCGGTGTTCGCTCCCGTCTCCTGCGCGTAGAACATGCAGCGGGTGACCCCGGAGTTGCTCGCGGTGTCGAATGTCGTCACATTGGGCACAACGGCGATGTTGTTCACGTTCGGGTACTGGATGTAGTACGAGCCGATCGCGTTCGGCTGATTGCTGCCGTCGGCCGCTAGGTTCACAGGGGGCAACAACCCCGGGCTACCCAAGCCACTATCATAGATGTTAAACCAATCCATGGGCATTGGACCCACAGCCGCAGGGATCCCCGTGTTGATCACACCGCCCCATCGTTTGAGCATGCAGAAGTTGGTCGCGCTTTGCCTCGCTGCATCCAGAGGGTTCCACGTCCCAGGGTTGACGATGACGAACACGGGAACGTACTCCGCCGCGTTGCAGCTGAGGTTCTCGTCATCGTCGGTGATCGTGATCGTCGCCGACTCGTTCCCGTCGCGATACACCCTGCGGCTCCACTCCAGTGTCGAGCGGGTGTCGTTGATCTTAGCGAGGGTGATGGCGATATCGGAGCGATCGTCCTGATCCTCGTACAGCCCCATGATCGTGTCCAGGTTCTCGAAACGGCCCAGGGTGTAGTCCACGCCTAGGGCTGCGCCGACGACCTCGCCGGGAAGGAAGGCGACAGCGCCGAAGAGCGGTGGAAGCGTGTTCGGCGTGTGACTCACAGGTATGGTGGCATTGACGAGGTTGTAGAAGGCGATGGGCCCCGCCGCGTTGGGCGTGACCCACACGCGGTCGTCGCCGAAACCGTTGCCGTCTGCCTCGGCGTAGAGATAGCCCCCCCACTGGAAGTCCGTGGGCGTGACCCCGAGAGGGAGCCTTTGGTACGGCCCCACGATGTGTGCATGCAGTCGGGGATCCGAGGCGAAGCTGACGCGAGAGCCGAACTGGAATGGACGGCTGCTGGTGAACACCCCGGTTGACGCGCCGGTTTCTTCGAGGTAGTCGTTGGTCAGCGAGCCCGCGGTGTTCCCCGGCCAGTGCCCGTGGTACGGCGGACGCACGGCGACTGCCCCTCCCGCCGGTCGACTATCCCAGACGATGTACGCTCCCGTCTTCGCGTCGACGACCTTGATCTCGGTCCATACCTTATCGCGCACGTCGCAATCGCTGTCCTCATCGGGATCGTAGACCGCGAGCCAAACCTCGCTTCCTTCACGGATCTCCGTGACCCGCTCCTCGCCATTCTTGTCCGCGGCGAAGTACATCTCTGCGTCGGACGACCAGCAGACAACCCACGCCGCCAACAGGAGGGCGCCCGCGGCGACCAGCACAACCGTTCGCTGCCCCCTCATCATCATCTCACGTCCTTCATGTCGCCGCCGCACGCGCCGGCGTCGCACGCCAACTCGCGGGAGATCGATCGTTCCGCCACGCCCGCAAGGCGAGCGCCGCCCAAATCACCAGCGCTGCACCTTCCCATGTCACCCGCAACAGCACCTGTGCCCACTGGCATACCGTCGATCCCGCACCGGACACCGTGTCAAGCCCGTAGGCCACGTACAGCAACCGCACGGCACCAACGAGGAACCCGATGTGGAGGACAGCCAGAAGCGCGATTCCAGCCAGGATCGCCCGCAACCGCGCCCATCGACGCAGCCCCGGCGTGGCAAGAAGCAGCGCCACCAGCGGGATGAATCCCACGTACACGTAGAGGTCGAAGCTCATGAACGGCTTCAATTCCCCGCTTCCGATGTGCCGGAGGATCCAAAGCCGATTGCCGTCCGCCTCGACGCGCGTGACGTCAGGCGACTCGACCACGGCAAACGCGAGATCCGCGGACCATGCCATGAATCGGTTGTAGATCGGCGCGATCACGACCCATAGTGCGGCGACCACGAGGAACGCCACCAGCCAGCGCCCGGCGAACCGTCTCAGTGCCCCCGGACTACCTAGCCATCGAGCCATGGGCCACCTTCTCCACCCAGACGAGCCACAGGAACAGTGCCGCCACGATGAGCAACGACTGCAACACGAGAAGGTGTGCAACCTCCACGTGCGCCGGCAGTAGCACCCCAACAAGGAACAGACAGACGAGCCGGAGCACATTCAGGACGAACAGCCCACCGAGGCCGATGCCGATCCCCGCGAGCTTCGCCCACCAACGCGCCGGGTAGGCGAGAACCGCGGACACGAACAACGCCGTGAGGAACAGCCCGGTGCATGCGGTGACCACGGCAACGCTGAACCTCGAAGAGGATACCGTGTACCCGTCGAGGACCTGCGTCGCCTGCCCAAGAACGTTGAGCGCCGCACTGGTCGAGTGGGCGACCGCCGTCTGTAGCCACCCTACCGATACATCGGAGTGGGTCATCCACGCGATCGCGCCGCTCAAGATGCCGAGTAGACCGGCGAACAGGATGACTCGTTGCACAAGACGAGCGCGCTTCCCGTAACGCAGGCGGCGCGCGATGGGGTGGAAGCAGCGCCGGAAGCTCATGACGGCGATCCCCCGGCACCCATCGCCCGTAGCAATCGCCGACGTCGCAGCAGCATGACGGCGAACGCCATCACGAGCAGCGTGCCGCTGAGGATCATGCCCCATTCCGTGAGACTCGGAGCGTCAATGGTGCCCGGAATCGGCGGACCCAACACGACGCTGCAGTCCTGCACGGTAACCACCGTCGGATCGTCCGGATCCGCAGTCGCCGGATCGTCCGAGGGCGCCTCCGCATCGTTCGTCCCATCCTGATCGGGATCCCAATCGACGAACGCCTGATTCGGAACGTCCGACGGTGTCGCCGTTCCCCCATCGATCTCTACCTCGAAGGTGAGCAGCGCCTGCGCGCCCGCCGCCAGCCCGCCCGACCACAGGATCGCTCGATCGACGGGGTCGTAAGCCGCCGCCCCTGCGCTCGCGCTCAGGCTTCCGGTGACGTACAGCAGCTCCGGTGGCAGTTCGTCTCGAAGCGCCAGCGTCCCGGCGTGATCGCCGTCGCCGACGTTTCGCACGGCAATGCGGAACTCCAGGGTGTCGCCCGGCTCATGACATCCGCCGTTGACATCGACGAACGTCTTCTCCACCTCGATCACCGGCGCTGCGATCACGGTGACATCGAAGCAGTAGGTGTTGTCGTCCTCCTTGTACTCGCCGACCACCTCGCCACTGTCCGCCCAGACACAGATCGGATGAGGCCCCGGAGGCACACCCGTCGTGTCCCAGACGAACACCAGCACCACGTGCTCGCAGCCGAGAAGGCTCGTCGTCTGGGTGGCGATCAGCGTCGCTGGAGACAACACATCGTGATACAGGGACACGTCGAACAATCCGGTCTCACCGCAGGTGAAGTTGTCTACGGTAACAGTCACGGTGACCAGGTTGCCCTGCATAACCACAATCGGATCCGCAACCTGAACTGCAACATCTGCCCCCGAGAGGATCACGCCGGGCGCCGGGAACCACAGATCGGGCAGCTTCGTGCACGGCGGGTCCGCCGCGGCCGCCAGCGCCATCGTCAAGAGAAGCACCGCCAGCAGCGCTACGACGTGCCGACCGCTCTTCGCAGCATGTCGTCGAACCATCATCTCTCCACCCCCTCCTCCTCCGTCCGCTCATCGCTCTGTGAGACCGAGGAGGCACCACAAGCCTAGCCCTGAGCGGCCGCGTACCACAGGACCGCCGGACGGATCGAATGTCATGTGCATCACGTTCGCAGCGACCGAGTGCGCCTCGGACGAGCGTGATCGGCGTCACATTGGCGGTGGACGGTTGTCCGGTGTGGCGAGAGGAGGATACCGGTACCGGTTGTCGTGGATCCGTTGTTTGAGCTCCGTGCCGGAAGCGGCTCAGGGTGGGATGCAGCGTGGCGTCATCGCACGCGGAACCGCCTAAAGAGACGAAGACGACGTCGGCGGATCGCGGAGCGTGTCCAGCGACAGCTGCCGAGGCTCACGGTCGACGGGAGGCATGTCGGGAGGTTCCTCAGACTGCGCAGCGAGCTCGCGGAAGCGACGCACGGCGGGAAGCAGGCGGCTCTCGAGCGATCCAACGCTCTTGTTGTACTGATCGACCGTGCGACCGAGATGCGTGCCCATGTCGACGACCGGCTGAAGCACGCGGAGCAGACGGTCGTAGAGCTCGGCCCCCTGTTTCGCGATCGCTCGCGCGTTCTCGGTGATCTGGTACTGCTGCCAGCCGAACGCCGCCGCGCGAAGCAGCGCCACCAGCGTCACCGGAGAAGCGATCAGCACCCTGCGCTGCATGCCGAACTCGAACAGCTCTGGATCCGCTTCGAACGCTGCGGACAGCGCAGACTCGAGCGGCACGAACATCACGACAGCCTCGGGCGCACGCTCGAACTGCGCCCAGTACTGCTTGCGCGCCAGCTCCTGAATGCGCTGGCGCATTGCCTTCGCATGCTCCTGAAGCCGCTGCGCCCGCACGTCACCCTCGGCCTCAACCGCTTCCAGGTACGCGGCAGCCGGCGCCTTAGCATCCACAGGCAACTCCCCGCCATTGGGGAGGTGCACAATCATGTCCGGCCGCCCGGCATCCCCTGTGGCCTCCTGTTCAACGAAGTCCACATGCTTCTGCATACCGGACAGCTCGACGACGCGTCGCAGCTGCAACTCCCCCCAGCGGCCGCGGGCCGTCGATGAGCGCATCGCCCCCTCCAGCTTCAGCGTCGTGTCGCGCAGGCGCCCCTGCGCCTCCCCCAACGTTCGTAGGTGCTCCTCCAGCCCGCGATACGCTCCCTCGCGCCGCTGCTCGAGCTGGCGCACCTCCGAATCGAGCTGGGTCAGCGCCTTCTGCAACGGGTCGACGAGCGCTTTGACGCGCTCTGTGTGCGTACCGAGATCTCCCTCGAGCCGCGTGCCCAACTGCGCGAGCTGATCCCGCGCCCGTTCCATGAACTGCTCTGCATTGCTTGCCAGGGCATCCCCAGCGAGAGAGGAGAACGCTTCGCGCAAAGCGGACTGCGCGTCATCCACCCACTGGAGCTTCTCCCGCTCCGCGTGCAGACGAGAGCGCTCCAGGATCAGCCGCTCCCCGAGGCGCAGGCGGGTCATCGCCCACCCAGCAAGGGCTCCGAGAGTCAAGCCGACGGCGAACAGCACCCACTGCATGGAGCCTCCTCTATCACCCTGTGCGGTCGACGTCAAACCCTTCGGACTACCGGCGTCCATCGTACCACGGTCGGTCCGCTCTTGCCGAGACCCTCGCTACGGCTGCGGAGAAAGCTCCACCTCCTCGTGATGATCCATGTAGCCGTAGTAGTAGCTGGCGCGTTCTCCGACGACGCACAGCAGAAGGTAGTCCTCATCCGCAGCCCCCGCCGGCCAGTGGTCACCCCACTCCTCGCGCCACAGCCGCCTCCGCAGTTCGGCACTTCCCCTGAGCAGCTCTACCCGCCCGTACACCGAGGCGTAGTTGAACAGATCCGGACGAGAGAAAACGAGCGTCACCCGGGGATCGGCTCTCATCTGCTGCACCTTGGTCGAGGCCGCTGAGGTGGCGAACCAGAAGCGCCGCCCATCGCGCTCCAGTAGATGCATCGGCCGAACGACAGCATGTCCGTCAGCGCTCGTCGTGACCAGCAAGGGGAACTCCACTGAGTCCACGATGCGCCAGAGCAGATCAACCATCAAGCTGCGCTCCCGCCACGCGGTACTCGGCCACATGCGTCAGAGCGAAGTGGCGAACGACCTCCGCCACAAGAGGCGTCCGTACCGCAAGCACCACCACGCCCCCGGCATCCAGCGCACGGCGCACGGCCGCCTCGTGGCCTCCTCCATTGAGCTCCAACCGCCCCACCTCGTCAACGACCGCCACCGCACCGCGGTGCAGATCGGCCAGGATGGCGCGGCGGCCGAACGACACCGCCGCCGGATCGAGGAAGAACCGTCCGACCTCGCTGCCGGGTGGCCGCGAGCGCAGGAAGCGAACCCGCCGACCGCTGGCCACGTCGAGGAGGTCATAGCCCGTGGTATGCGAGTCTTCCATCACTCGCGGCGCGAGGATTCCTCCGACAGACACGCCGCGCCGCCGCAGATCCTCGACGAGCGCGCTCGCGGCCTTCGTCTTCCCGGAGCCGATGGGGCCGCTGACCAGAAGCGTATCACTCCGGCACTCCGCCGCGGCTGCGAGAAGATACGAGAGGGGATCCTCGACCCTGGGCAGAGAAGTCGCAGTGTCCTCCTGCGATGCCGCCGCAGGGCCATCCGCGCGCGATGCTCCACGCTCTTCTCGCCTGCCCCGCCTCAGCCAGGGCACTGTACCTACCCGCCCTCCAGCACACGACCGTTGAATGCTTCGATCAGTTCGTCGAGCGGCTCGACCAGGGCATGGACTCGGTCCCAGTAGCCTGGGAAGTCGTACCACTGGGCATCGAGCTCCTCGACCGAGCGCCCCATCTGCTCGATCCACGTGAAGTACTTCAGATTGTGGATCCGCTTGCGTTCACGGTATCCGAGCTCGAGGCTCCAATCCGTCTTCATCCCGAGCAGGTGCGCATGGTAGTCCACCGCCGCTTCGGTCTCATCGTAGCCGCCATGGGCTTGGCGCATCTCACGCAGTCGGCTGCCGTACAGCTCCATCGAGTCCGTGAGTACGGTGAGGACGACGTCGCTTCCCGACAGCTCGTAGTACTTGGCGAACTTGATCGCCGACAGCAGGTTGGCGATGCCCGAGATCCCCAGCAGATCAAGGTCGTCGACGATGGCCGTGGGGACGCCGCGGGCCTGAAGATACGCGCGGCCGGCATCCTCATTGAACAGCCGGACGAGGCTCATCGTGTCCTCATCGTCGATACCGATGACCATGTCGGTGTTGCGCACGTTGTGGATCCAGGGAACGTGCTTGTCGCCGATCCCTTCGATCCTGTGCCCACCGAAGCCGTTCTCCTGCAGGGTGGGGCACTGCAGCGCCTCGGATACGACGAGCTTGCTGCGCGGGAAGCGTTCCTTGAGGTAGTCGCCGCAGCCCATCGTTCCCGATGAACCTGACGTCAGCACGACGCCCCGATACTCGCCACCGCCCAGCTCTTTCTCGAGCACCTCTTCCATGGCGTGCCCAGTGACCTCGTAGTGCCACAGGTGATTCCCGAACTCATCGAACTGGTTGAAGATGATCACGTTGTCCCGCGTCGCCTGCAGCTCCTTGCACTTCTGGAAGATCTCCCAGACGTTCGACTCGCAGCCCGGCGTGGCGATGACCTCTCCAGCAACCTTCGACAGCCACTCAAACCGCTCCTGTGACATCTCCTCGGGCAGGATGGCGATCGACTCACAGGCGAGGAGGTTGGCATCGTACGCACCCCCGCGGCAGTAGTTCCCCGTGGATGGCCATACTGCCTTGTGAAACGTCGGGTCGAACTGCCCCGTCACCAGTCGCGGTACGAGACAGCCGAACGTCGCTCCCACCTTGTGTGCCCCCGTCGGGAACCACTTCCCCACAAGAGCAAGGATCCGGGCAGGAACGCCCGTCAACTCAGGCGGGAACTCGATGTAGTTGACGCCGCCGTAGCCGCCGCCGTACGGCACCGGCGCATTCTTCCACGTGATCCGGTACAGATTCAGCGGGTGCAGGTCCCAGAGCCCGACCTCCGCCAGTCGACCGGAGATCTCCGTCGGAATCCGCGACGGATCCTTCATCTGGGCGAACGTGGGGATCAGGATGTCCCGCTCGCGAACCCTCTCGACCGTCCGCGCCAGTTGGTCTTCGTGAACCGTCAGATCGATCATTGTCCTCCTTGTCAGCGCCGCAACGGCAAACGGAAGGGGTGTCCGGTTCGATGTTGTCGCGCTCCGCTCGCAATGCTATCATACAGCTTGACAGAATGACAAGTTCGCGCAACGAATCACTACCGTCCGAGTTCGCCAAGGTCCAGCCGCGCAGGGTTTCCGCGGTGATCGCCGAGCAGATCGTCACTGCGCTTCAATCCGGGAAGTATCCGATCGGAAGCAAGCTGCCTCCGGAATTCGAGCTTGCGGAGCAGATGGGGGTCAGCCGTCCATCGGTGCGCGAGGCGTTGAGCGCACTCCAGGCCGTGGGTGTGATCGAACCAAAGACGGGCAGCGGAAGCTACGTACGCCGGATCCCCGCCGAGGACGATCGGGAAGCCGCGCCCAGGCTCATCGAGTCCGAAGACAGCTGCCTGGAGGTAATGGAGGCACGCGCGGCGTTCGAGCCCCACGTCGCGGAGCTGGCCGCGGTCAAGGACAACCCCGAGGCGAAGAAGCGTCTCGCCAAGGCCCTGCATCGCATGCGTGCCGCCACCAATGGAGCGTTCGGGCGCTATCTGGACGCCGACAAGGCGTTCCACGCAGCCCTCGCCGCGGCGACGGGCAACCGCCTCATCATTGCCGCGATGAAGCCGCTACTCGACACCATCGACGAGACGTTGTACCGCGAGTTCACCCACCACTACTACCTGAAAAACGTGTCGGACATTGAGCATGTGGTTGATCTGCACGAAGAGCTGTACGACGCCGTGGCCAGCGGCCGCCCCCAAGCAGCAGCGGAGCGGATGCGCGAGCATTGGCGGCGGATGCGAGAGATCTGGGAGGCGTAACGCAAGAAAGTGCAGGACTTTGGTTCCGGTGATGATCCGCAGCTGGCCGTTGGCCAAGCAAGCGCACAGTACCGTGCAGCGAATCGGGGGAGCTTCTTCCGGATGGGGACGCCAGCCAAACCATCAAGACGACCGTGCACCGCACCCGCGGGATGCCTCCCCGTACGCCACACTCACTTCGTTCGCCCCCGCAATCCCGCTGGCTTCTGTTCGCCAGCGCGAAGGAGGAGCAGAACGGGCACCACGTCAAGCCCTGAGAGCTGCGGGGTGACTACCTCTGCATACCCGATTCACGTTGCCTCAAGCCATACCGGACACCAAACCGAGCAAACTCACGGAAAGGGGGCGATGCAGTTCACCCACACCGACGGAAACAGGAGGACGCCGTGTCAGTGACTTCAGTACAAGGAGGAGTACCATGCGTGTAGCAAAGCTTCTTTCAGTGGCCGTTCTCGGGATAGCGCTGCTGGGCAGTCTGGCAGCCGTCGCCGACCAGCCGCAGTACGGCGGGACGCTCCGCGTCGCGCTCGCATCCGAACCAGGGAAACTGGATATGGTCCTCGATTCCGGTGTCGCCGCGAGTATCCCGGCGCGGCACCTAGTCGAGGGGTTGTTCGCCTTTGACGAGAACTACGCCCCCCAGCCAATGCTCGCTCTGAGCTGGGAACTCGACGCCACAGGCACCATCGCGACGTTCTATCTGCGACGCGGCGTTCTGTTCCACAACGGGGACGAGATGACGGCAGCTGATGTCGTGGCCTCGCTCAACCGCTGGGGTGAGTTCGGTCTCACCGCGGCTGCCCTGTGGAGCCACGTCCTTAGCGTCGAGGCCATCGACGAATACACGGTGCGGATGACGCTCGACGAGCCGTTCGCTCCGATGACCACCTACCTCGCTAACATCTACGGTGGGCCGAGCATCTACCCGAAGGCCTTGGCAGAAGCCGCGGGAGCCGAGCCTATCGCCGCGGATGTGCTCGTGGGAACAGGCCCCTACCGATTCGTCGAGTGGAAGGCCGGCGACAACATCCTACTGGAGCGCTTCCCGGGCTACGTGGCATCGCCCGCCCCGGCGAGCGGTTTCTCCGGGCAGAAGGTCGCCTACTTCGACAATCTGCAGTTCTTCTTCGTCGCGGAGGACAACGCTCGCCTCGTGGGCGTTGAGTCGGGCACGTACGACTACGCTGTGAACATCCCGAACGACCTCTACACGAACGTCGAGGACAACCCCGACATCCTCCCCATCATCACCGACCACCCGCCGATCTACCCAATCGCCCTGGTCAACAACCGTGCGGGACTGATGACCGATTCCGCGCTCAAGCGAGCGATCATCACGGCACTGGACATGGAAGCGATCATGCTCGCCAGCTACGGAGACCCGACGTTCTGGAGCCTCAACCCCAGCTACTTCGCCCCCGGTATCCGGTGGTACACGGAGAACGCGGGAGAGGGTCTGTACAACGTGGCTGACGCGACCCGTGCTGCTCAATTGGCCGCCGATGCGGGCTACGCCGGAGAGGCAATCCGCATCATCGTCGCTCAGGACATGACCGCGCAGTACAACCAGGCGCTGGTCGTCACTGACCAGCTACAGAACGCAGGGTTCACCGTGGATCTGCAGGTCTATGACAAGGCCACATTCTTCGAGATCCGGAACAGCAAGGACGATCTCGAGAATCCGCAGTGGGAGATTGCCTTCTCCTTCTACAGCACGACACCGGATCCGTCGCTGGTGCTGATGCTCAATCCAAGCTATGCCGGTTGGTGGGACACGCCGGAGATTCAGACGCTTCGGAATGAGCTCAACGGCATCACGGAGTTCTCCGCACGGTTCGCGAAGTGGGAAGAGATCATGGATCTCTGGTACGAGCAGATCCCGGCCATCAAGATCGGTGACGCGTTCCAGCTTCACCTGATGAGCACCGAGATCGGTGGCGGTTACGGCTCGCCCGAGAATCCGCCGATGCTTTCCCCGTTCTTCTGGAACGCGTGGAGGACGTAGCCAAGGAAACGTAGTTCAGTTAGGGCGCCCTCCGCCCAAGTCGCGGGGGGCGCCCGCCCAGGAAGGCACACCGCATCATGCGCACTGCCCAGGATCACCCTCGTCGGAGGAGCCCTTCAACGATCCGAAGCGCATCTGGAGGCAATCCAACGTGTTGACATTCGTCGCCCGACGCGCTGTGGGATTGGTCGTCAGCACACTTCTGGTGATCACGATCACGTTCCTTCTGATGCAGATGATCCCCGGAGATCCGGCATCGGTGATGTTGGGCAGCAACGCGACTCCGGAGCAGATTGAGCGGCTGCGGGATACCTGGGGATTGAACGAGCCGATCTACGGGCAGTTCGTGCAGTACATCGTCAACTTCCTTCAGGGCAACCTGGGAGAGTCCCTCTTCCATCACAAGCCGGTCCTGGGGATCATCGGGCAGCGTGCAGAGACTAGCTTATGGCTGGGGCTCGCAGCTCTGATCGTCGTCGTCGGGCTGGGGATTCCTGCCGGCGTGCTTGCCTCCATCCGCCCGAACGGCCTGACAGATAACATCATGCTCCTCGTCGCCCTCGCCGGCGCATCCATCCCCAGCTTCTGGCTGGGTCTGATGCTGATGACCCTGTTCGCCGGTCACCTGGGCTGGCTTCCGAGCTCGGGATTCACCTCCATCCTGGAGACCGGCAATCTCGGGAACCTGAGGAACCTCATCCTCCCTGCCTTCTCCCTAGGATTCGTCAATGCGGCGCTGGTCGCCCGTACAGCGCGCTCCAGCATGCTCGATGTGCTACAAGCCGACTACATCACCACCGCCCGCGCCAAGGGCCTCCGCGAATGGGGAGTCATCATGAAGCACGCCTTCCGCAACGCGTCGATCCCCATCGTGACGGTGATCTCGTTTACGTTCGCCTCCTTGCTCTCAGGGGCGGTTGTCACCGAGAGTGTCTTCGCGCTGCCTGGCGTGGGTAGCCTCATCGTGCAGTCTGTCCTGAAGCGCGACTACCCCGTGATCCAGGGCGTCATGTTTGTCGTCGCCGTGCTCTACGTCGTGGTGAACTTCCTCACCGACCTGTCGTACGCATTACTCGACCCAAGGATCCGTTACCGCTAGGAGAGTGTACAGGTGGGCAGCGTGAACGCCGACAGCAACGGGAACCGCCGCCGGATCCGGTATGTCGTCGCCGGCTTGTGGCAGTTCGCCACGCGGCGGCGCACGACCGCCGTCGCGCTGGGTATCCTCCTTTGCCTGCTGCTCCTTGCGGCCGTCGGTCCCTACGTCGCGCCGTTCGACGCTGATGAGCTTCGCGTGACGGACCGGCTCCAGCCGCCGAACCGCACGCACCTGCTCGGGACCGACCACTTCGGGCGCGACATCCTCAGCCGCGCGCTACAGGGAACGAGGATCACGCTCCTGCTGGGAGTCTCCATCTCCGCATTCGCCCTCTGTGTTGGCCTTCCTCTCGGCATGCTCGCAGGATTCTTCGACCGGTTCGGCCTTGTTGTGATGCGGGTCGTGGACGCAATCATGGCTTTCCCGGCGATCATCCTGGCACTAGCGCTCATGGCGATCCTAGGCAAACCCGGCATCCCCAATGTGGTCCTCGCCATCGGTCTGGTGTGGGCTCCACGCATGATCCGGGTGGTGTACAGCGCCACGCTCGCGCTGCGCGAGAGCGTCTTCGTTGAGGCGGCGCGCGCGCTGGGAGCCAACACGTCGAGGATCCTGCTTCGCCACATCGCGATCAACCTCATCTCCCCAGTGATCGTCCAGACAACCTTCACGTTCGCCTTCTCCATCATGGAGGTGGCCGCACTCAACTTCCTTGGTGTGGGTATCCCGCCACACGTTGCCAGCTGGGGGGGAATGATGAACGAGGGGAAGACCTACGTCATCCGTGCGCCGTGGATCATCCTCTTCCCCGGCCTGTTCCTCGCGACCGCTGTGCTATCGTTCAATCTCGTTGGGGACGCCCTGAGGGATCGTCTTGACCCGAAGCTGCGTGGGGTCGCGTAAGGTGGGAGGGCTTGATGTCGGCGTTCACTGAGAGGGCACACCACGAAGCCGTTGAGCTGCTGGAGAGACTCATTCGGGTCCGCAGCACGAATCCGCCTGGCGATGAGAACCGAATGGCGGATCTTGTGGAGCCACTGCTCACAGAGGCCGGACTACGCCCAATCCGCGTCCCATTGAGCGAGGGTCGTAGCTCGGTGGTCGCCCGCATCCAAGGCCGAGAGCCAGGTTCCATTGTGCTGTGCGGACACCTGGACACGGTCAATGCAGATCCCACGCAGTGGGACTCCGATCCGTGGACCCCTCGTCAGGTAGGAGATCGGCTGTACGGACTCGGGTCCGCTGACATGAAGAGCGGCGTTGCCGCGCTCATCACGGTGGTACTGCACCTCGTACGTCAGCGGATCAGACCGCCACACGACATCGTCCTCGCACTCACGGCCGACGAGGAGCGGGGCTACCAGGGCGCAGCTCAGGTGGCCAAAGCCGGCCTGATCGACGACGCACGGTTGCTGCTCATCGCTGAACCGACAGGAGGGCGTGTGTATGTCGGGCAGAAGGGCGAGCTGTGGCTGGAGTGCAGCTTCGCCGGCCGTGCGGCGCACGGTTCGATCCCAGAGACCGGCACGAGCGCCCTTCTTCCGGCGTGCGAATTCTGCCTTCATCTCAGCAATGCGGCGCCGGGATTCCCCGAGGTGCCCGGACGCGGCAGGACGTCTCTGAACGTCGGCACAATCCGCGCCGGCACACAGGTGAACATCGTTCCGGATCGAGCCCGGATCGAGCTTGATCTTCGTGTCGTGACTGCAGCGGAAAGGGACCGCACGGTCGCCTGGGTCAAGGAAGCAGGCGAACGGATTGCGGAAGCATCCGACACACAATTCACCCTGCGAACAGCAAATGACCGCGCACCCATCGCCAGCCCGTACGAGGATCCGTTGGTGACGCGCTTCGCGCACATCCACTCGGAGTTCACGGGCCAGCCGAGCGTGCCGCGGTTCGCCCCCTATTCGACTGACGCCGTGGCGATTGTCCCCGTTCTGGAGATACCCGTCGTCATCTATGGACCAGGGCGGATCGAGCAAGCGCATCAACCAAATGAGTACCTGGAACTCTCTTCCCTTGAAGAAGCCCTCCAGGTGATTGGCCGCTTCGTCGGTCTTGCATGAAGCGCGATAGCGCGAAAGGGCAACGAGACGCCCGGGAGCACTTCGAAAGGACGGTTGGATGAGTGAAGAGAAGAAGGTTGTGGTCATCGCCCTCGGCGGCAACGCGATTCTGCAGCCCGGCCAGAAGGGCACGTTCGAGGAGCAGATGGCAAACGTGCACGCCACGTGCGAGCAGCTCGCCCAAATGGTCGTGTCGGGAAAGCACAAGATCGTCGTCACCCACGGGAACGGCCCCCAGGTCGGGAACATCCTCCTGCAGAACGAGGCGGCAAAGGATGTGGCCTGTCCGATGCCACTGTTCGTCTGCGGCGCGGAGAGCCAGGGGCTCATCGGGCTCATGATCCAGCAAGCACTGGGGAACCTTCTCGCCGCGGGTGATCGAGGCGGCATTCCATTGGCCACGGTGGTGACGCAGGTCGTTGTGGACAAGAACGATCCCGCGTTCCGTAATCCGACGAAGCCAGTGGGGCCGTTCTACACCGAGGACGAGGCAAGGACCCTCCAGGAACAGAAGGGCTACGATGTCAGGGAAGATGCGGGCCGAGGCTGGCGCCGCGTTGTCCCCTCCCCCGATCCGCTGGAGATCCACGAGAAGGACGCCATCCGCTGCCTCGTGGACGCGCGAGCCATTGTCGTGGCTTCCGGAGGAGGCGGCATCCCCGTGATCAGAGAGGGCCGCGAGCTGCGCGGCGTCGACGCGGTCATCGACAAGGATCTCGCCGGTCAACGTCTTGCCGCCGACGTCGGCGCTTCAGTCTTCATGATCCTCACCGACGTCGACCAGGTGAAGCTCAACTACAAGAAGCCGGAGGAGACCGGCGTCCTGAAGATGACCACGGCCGACGCCGAGCGCTACGCGGCCGACGGGCACTTCGCCAAGGGCTCCATGGAGCCGAAGGTGCGGGCTGCGATTCGGTTCGTCGAGGCTGGAGGCGAACGGGCGATCATCACCTCGCTGCACAAGGCGCTCGACGCGCTCGAGGGCACGGCGGGAACGACCATCACCAAGGGATAACCGAAGAAAGGAAGGATACACGATGTCGAACACAACACTTCGAGGAAGGGACTTCCTCACCTGGCTCGATTTCTCGCGCGATGAGATCGACGCCATGCTCGATGCCGCGCACGACCTGAAGCGGAAGTTCATCCGTCGCGAGTCGCACAAGGTGCTCGAGGGGCAAACCCTGCACATGCTGTTCTACAACACGAGCCTGCGTACGCGGAATTCGTTCGAGGCGGGGATGACACAGCTGGGGGGACACGCCCACTTCCTTCAGCCCGGCGCGGTGTATACGCCTGCGCTCAAGGGTGAGGAAGTCGCCTACTCCACAGAGCGGATCTCCGATGTCGCTCGCGTTCTCGCCGAGATGGGCGATGCGATCGCCATCCGCATCTACGGCAAACCCACTGGATGGTCCTACGGGAAGGGACACCGGATCATCCGTGAGTTCGCCGAGTGGTCGAAGGTGCCGGTGATCAACATGGAGGACGACAAGTACCACCCGTGCCAAGCGCTCGCCGACGTGATGACGATGCAGGAGAAGCTCGGACACAATCTCCAGGGTAAGAGGTTCGTCATGAGCTGGGCGTATTCGGGCTCGGTCGCCAAGCCGCTTGCCGTGCCGCAGTCCGCCGTGATTTCTGCAGCCATGATGGGCATGGACGTCACCCTCGCACATCCCAAGGGACTCGATCTGGATCCGGAGGTGCTGGGATCGACCGAACGTCTGGCTAAGAGGCACGGCGGAGCGTTTCGCATCGTGCACGACATGGATGAGGCGTTCCGCGACGCTGCCGTGGTCTACCCCAAGGCGTGGACGGTCCAGCCGACGGACGGCTCAGGCATCATGGATGAAGCAGCAGCCAAGGCGGTGTTCGAGGCGAACAAGGATTGGATCTGCACCGAAGAGAAGATGGCGCTGACCGACGATGCATTCTACATGCACTGCCTTCCGGCGGACCGCGACATGGAGGTAACCGACGAGGTCATCGATGGACCGAACTCAGTGATCATCGAAGAGGCGGCGAACCGCCTGCACGGGCAGAAGGGCATGATGTCCCTGCTCATGGCCTGAGCAGGAAGCGGACGTCCGTGGCAACCGCGGAGGGCGCCGGGATAGGCTCTCGGTGTCCTCCGCCGTGAAGCGTATCTCGAAGAAGGAGGACGGAGAATGAGTTGGTTCGACCTAGCGGGACGAGACCTGATCAGCGAGGTGGACTGGACGCGCGAAGAGTACGACATCGCGATGAAGGTCACCGACCAGATCAAAGGTCTGTACTACAGCGGGCAGCCGCATCGATACCTGCAGGACAAGACGTTCGCGATGTTGTTCTTCTCCGGATCGACAAGAACGCGGATGTCGTTTGAGACGGGCATGACGCAGCTTGGTGGCCACTCGCAGTTCATCAACCCGTCCACCCTACGGCTGTCGCTTGAGGACAAGCCGGGGGCAGGGGAGACAGTAAAGGACACGGCGAAGGCCATGGCGCGTTTCTGCGACGGCATCGGCATCCGCCTTCTTGACGACACCATCAGCCACTACGGCCACGGCGACGAGGTGATGCGTAGGTTCGCGGAACACGCAGAGGTCCCAATCATCAACATGGCATCGGACATCAACCACCCGTGTCAGTCCCTCACCGACATCTACACGATGCACGAGAAGCTCGACGGCGGCGTGAAGGGGAAGAAGATCGTCGTCATGTGGGCGTATACGCCGTGGATCCGAGGCCGCTGTTCCGTGCAGGGTACGGCGCTGATCTCAGCGATGTACGGGATGAACGTCGTCGTTGCCAATCCGCCGGAGCACGATCTCGATCCCACCGTGATGCAGCAGTGCCGCGATCTTGCATCGGCCTCCGGTGGATCCTTCGAGATCTCACACGATCTGGACCAGGCCCTCGAGGGTGCCGCGGTCGTGTTCCCGAGGAACTGGTTCACTGGCGATCGCTACGAGATCGGGAAGGAGAAGGAGCACGAGATCGCTTCTCGGTACACGGAGTGGAAGTACACGGAAGAGAAGCAGAAGCGGCTGACGGACCCGGGCTACCTCCTGCAGTGCATGCCCGTGGATCGAGGCAACGAAGCCGATCCCGCCGTGTGTGACAACGAGCTTTCGTGGATCTATGATCAGGCGGAGAACCGTCTGCATACGCAGAAGGCGATCATGACCTTGACGATGGGAGGTCGCTTGTAGCCGTGTCCGAGAGCGTTCGCCATCATCCCGCAATCGGGCAGCCCTGTCCGCGTCCAGACGCCGAGGACAAGGTCGCGGGACGCGCTGCCTACGTCGATGACCTAGCCTTCCCCGGGATGCTTCACGCCATGGTCGTTCGAAGCGCCGTACCCCACGGAAGTGTACGAGGTATCGACGCTCGCCGCGCGCTCACGCTGCCCGGTGTGGAGGCGATCGCCACCTCGGCGGATGTTCCTGGCGACAACATCGTCCACGTGATCTACGATGATCAACCGGCGTTCGCCGACCGCGTCGTCCGCTACGTCGGCGAGCCGCTCGCCGTGATCGGGGCCGTCAGCCGGCGGGAAGCGCAACGTGCGGTATCCAGAGTCGTCGTCGATATCGAAGAGATGCCGGCAGTCACCGACCCGCTTCAGGCCCTGAGGGAGGACGCACCGGCTGTCGCCGCGCCGTCCGTTGCCGAGCGGGCACCCAACGTGTTCAACGAGATGAGAATCCGCCGGGGAGATCTCGAGCAGGGATTCGCCGACGCAGCAGTCATCGTAGAGGGGGACTACGCTACCGGTTATCAGGAGCACGCATACCTCGAGCCACAGGGCGCCATCGCAGTTCCCGAAGCGCTAGGGGGCATGACGATCTACGGCTCCATGCAGTGCCCGTTCTACGTGCAGGCGGCCGTCGCCAGGGTGCTCGGTCTGCCACTGTCGAAGGTGCGCGTTGTGCATACCGTGACCGGTGGGGCGTTCGGCGGCAAGGAGGACGTTCCATCGCATCTCTGCTCGCTGGCCGCGGTGCTGGCGTGGAAGGCGGGGCGCCCGGTCAAGCTCGTGCTCGATCGCGGCGAGGACATCCGCACGACCAGCAAGCGCCACCCCGCGCGAGTCCACTTCCGCACCGCGGCATCCGCCGACGGACACCTCACCGCCCTAGAGGCGCAGCTCGTCTACAATGCAGGCGCCTATCAGACGCTGTCCTCCGCTGTCCTGTGGCGGGGCCTGGTCACTGCACCGGGTCCATACCGCGTTCCCAATGTGGCAATCGACGCCGTATCCGTGGCAACGAACACCATCCCCTGCGGTGCGTTTCGCGGCTTCGGCAGCCCGCAGGTGATCCTCGCGCACGAGATGCAGATGGATCGGCTCGCGGAACGGCTCGGACTCGATCCGCTGGAAATCCGCCGACGCAACATCCTCCGCGAGGGCGACACGAGTGCTACAGGGCAGCGGCTCGATGGAAGCACAGGCGTTGCGGATACGATCGATCTCGCCGAATCCCGTTCCGCATGGGGATCGAGCCGCGACGCCATTCGCGCGCACAACCTCTTGAAGCCGCGCATCCGCCGCGGGATTGGCGTCTCCTCGGTGATGTACGGCGTCGGGCTCGGCGGCAAGGCTCCGTTTCTGGACAAGGCGGGGGCATACCTCAAGCTCGAGGCCGACGGCTCGATCAGCGTATCTGTGGGAACAGTGGAGATGGGACAGGGGCTGATTGCGGCGTTGACACAGGTCGCGTCCGACGCGTTGCGCGTTCCCGCGGAGCTGGTTCACTTCACGCCGGTCGATTCGTCACGCGTTCCCGACAGCGGCCCGACCGTCGCCTCGAGGGGCACCATCATGAGCGCGTTGGCCATCCTCGATGCGGCAGATGAACTCAAGACAAGGATCAGCCGTGTCGCTACGGAGCTCGGAATCGACGAGGCCGACATCGCATCACGGCACACTGACATAGCCCGGGCGTTCTGGGAGCGCAATCTCGATCCGGCGGTCGAGGGATGGGCGCAGGGGAGCCCGGTCGACTGGGATCCACGCACAGGCCAGGGCCACGCCTACGGCACGTATGCGTACGCAACGCACATCGCGGAGGTTCAAGTCGATACGGTGACGGGAGAGGTCACCGTGGACCGCTTCGTCGCCGTTCACGACTCAGGGACGATCCTCAACCATCAGATGGCAAGCGGGCAGGTCGAGGGAGGCATCGCCCAGGGGATTGGGCTCGCGGTCACGGAGGAGATCCCCATTCGTGGCGGCCATCTGGACGTCAATGGGTTCACGACCTACCGCATCCCGACGATCCGAGACGTGGCCCCGATCACCGACGTCGGCTTCGTCGAGGCCGCATGGGCGTACGGTCCTCACGGGGCGAAGGGTCTCGGAGAGGTGCCGCTGATGGCAGCCCACGCTGCGGTCGCGTGCGCCGTCGGGCATGCTCTGGGGCAACCCGTGAGCGCATATCCTCTGTCGCCGGCGACGGTTCTTGGTCTGAGCGAAGGGAGCTAGGCCGCCGGAGGGATGGGTCCTCCCAATGACAACGCGCCCCGCGCATGCGGAGCGCGTTGTCGCGAGACACGCCTACAGCCGCGAATCGATTACGGGTTCACGAGCTGCAGCAAGGCCATGAAGTCCACATCCCCTTGTAGCAATTCAGGGACGCTGGCCACGCCGAGCATATTGGTCAGCGTGATGAAGAAGTTGACGATCCCCTCGGCAGGGGCCGTCTGGATGACAGGCATGAGCGACGCAGCCAACGGCATTCCCAGCGTCGCCTCGAGGCCGGCGAAGTACTCCTCGTTCGCTGCGAAGAACGCATCGAACGCCGCCATCAGCGCCGCGGGATTCGCCTCTCGCGCCCCGACAATGGCGTTGGCAAGCAAGGAGCCAAACTCCTCCACGGTCAGCGTCGGGAGCCAAGCCTCCACGATGACGTAGGGATCTCCAATCGGCTCAGTGCCCGAGAGCCACTGCGCGAAGATCGGCATTGCGTCCGGCTGGTCCCACTCCAGCAGCACCTCGCCGAAGTTCACCAGCGTACCGCCAGCGAAATCGAACTCGCGGCCGCTGTCCGGGCTGAGGGCCATCAGGAACCCCCCCAACTCGAGCTTCTCGACGATCGTCACGCTCGTGCCGAGCCCGAACTCGAGGTGCAGCCCGGTGACGTTGTCACCCGTGAGGTTCTGGAACACCCCGATAATGTGCTCACCTGCATCGTAGGTGAGGAACCCAACATCCTGTGCGATCACCGGAACGCACAGGCAGAGAGCCGCGAGAGTAGCCCCCACAACCGCCCGTCTCATCATGACGGAACCTCCTTGCATCGTGAAGATGTCGCGATTCTAGCCTCCCGAACTCGTAGGATCAAAACGGGAACCGTCGGAGACGTCTCCCAGAGCCCCTCCGAGAACTCTTGAGATCGCACCCAGCTCCTGCAACGTCGTAAGCTTGAGATTCGTCCATTCCCCATCCGTGATGGCCACGCGCCCCCCCGTACGAAGGACCGCCTCGGCGTCGTCGCACAAATCGCCGGGGCACATCTCCAGTGCGGAGAGGATGCGATCCTTGCGGAAGCCCTGAGGAGTCTGCACGCGGACCAGCCCGCGGCGATGCATCGTCGACTCAGCCACGAGCCTGCCACCGTCCGCCAGACGCACCGTGTCATGAACAGGGAGCACAGGAACGCAAGCACCGTGATCCCTTGCCCCTTCGATGATTCGTTCGATCAGCGACACCGTCACACAAGGCCGAGCAGCATCGTGGACAAGCACGATCTCACCGCGCGCTGCGGCGATGCCGGCGAGGGAGGAGTCCCGCCGGGTCGCGCCTCCGGCGACGCAGTCTCGCACGCCGTACGTCGCAGCGATCGTGCGGACTGTCTCCACGTCCTCCGATCTGGTCACGACGACGATGTCATCCACCGAAGCACAGCCGGAGAAGGCGCGCAGCGAATGCGCGAGAAGCGGCATGCCTTGCACCCGCCGCAAGGCTTTGACGATGTCGCCATCCAAGCGACGACCTTGTCCCGCGGCGAGGATGATCGCGGTGACCCCGTGGCCCATCCGCTAGGGCTCCGCAGAGAACGGTGACAACCTCTCCAGCTCAGTGCTTTCCGGATCGACCGCATAGAGCTCCCACGCCTCCGAACGGCTTGAGTTGAACAGGATGCGCCCATCCGGTCCCCACCCCGGGTTGACGTCCTCCTTCTCGTGGGTGGTCAGCCGCTTCTCCTCGCCGGACGCCACATCCACCACGTAGATATCGATGTTGTCGTCCCTCTGCGAGACAAACGCGATCTGCGCTCCGTCCGCAGACCAAGATGGCCCCCAGTTGATGTACCCGTTGCGGGTGAGGTGCACCTCTTCCCCGCCCTCCAGCTCCATGAGAAACAGCTCGAATGCCTCGCCCACCGGCGAGGAGTAGGCGACCCTCGAACCATCCGGAGACACTGCGGGCTCCCAGTACCGGTATTCGGGCTGCTCCGGCTGCAGCAGACTGCACCCCCCCAACGCGAGCACCACCCCAGCGATCGCCAGTACGCCAACTTTCATCATCCGCACGGCCCCTCCTATCCTTGACCCTAGCGAGAGTACTCCCCAGCAGGCTCCACGAACAGCATCCGCCCGGCTTCGGTCTGCAGCATGCTTTGCGCCGTCGCCTTGATGGTTCTTCCGATGTGTCGCCGCCCTCTCAACGACCACCATCGTACCATCAGCCAGGTAGCCGATATCCTGCCAATCTCCTCGCCGCGATCGCTCACTTCGACACGCAGGTTCTCACCGGGGATGAACCGCGGCGGCACAGCCTGGGCCAGCTCATCCACGTTGAGGATCTTCACACCTTCCACCTGGGCAACACGATTCAGGTTGAAGCCGGTCATGATGAGCACTCCGCGCTCCGCTTTCGTGATGCGGATCAGCTTGCGGTCTGTCTCGCGGATCTCCGGGTAGTCGGTCATGCTCACCCGAATGCTCACCGAGTCGTCCTCCATCAGCTCCTGCAGGACGTCAAGTCCGCGACGCCCTTTCCTCCTTCGCAGGCTGCTAGATGAGTCGGCAGTGCCCTGCAGCTTGCTGAGAACGAACTTCGGTACAACGACCTCGCCCTCAACGAACCCCGTCCGCACTAGCTCGCCGATCCGCCCATCGATGATCGCGCTGGTGTCCAACACCTTCGGCGCACGCTCCGGTCGCGGTCGCCCGTGCGCTGTCCTCGCCTCACGTCCAAGGGAGGCAAGGATTGGCGATGTCAGCGCGTATCCCACGCGCGCCCCCAGAAGGACGCTACCACCGAGGCGAAGACCTTGTGCCACATGGCTTCCCGTCGACGGACCGAAGATTGCCCCGAGCGACACGTACAGCACACCACCGGCCGTCGCGCCCGCGAATCCGACCATCATCGCATTGACGACCCGTTCGCCCGTCCCTTCCTCGCGGATCGCCCTCTCGACGTACCGCCAGCTTACCAGCGACAGAAGGGCAAGCGCAGCTCCGAGTAGCGCTCCGAGGAACGCACTGGCCGCCCACGAAGCAACGGGGCCACCACCGGGAACGGGAACGTGGCAAACGGAAACGATCGCTACGAGGGCCGCGAGAAACACCATGAGAAGGACTCTCGTCATACTCACACCTCAGCACTTAGCAGAGAACACCCGGTTCCACCCTATAGACAACTCGGTATGCATGATTGTATCGATTCGTTGACTTCACAGCAAGATTCCGCTATTGTATACGGCACTATAGGCATTTCGGGCACGTGAGTGAGGGGGCTACGTTGGGTGCCACGTGGACCGTGCGCGAGGTCCTGAATTGGACCCGCGAGTACTTCGTAGGGGGCGGAATCGTCCAGCCGCGGCTGGAGGCGGAGATCCTTCTCGCCCATAGCCTTGATGTGGACCGGCTTCAACTCTACCTCGCTCCGGATAAGCCGTTGAGTCCCAAGGAGCGTGAGCGGTTCCGCGGGCTCATCACGCGTCGCCACTCCGGTGAGCCACTGCAGCAGTTGACAGGCGAGGTCTCGTTCTTCGGCCTCAGATTCCGCGTCGACCGCGGCGCGCTCATTCCGCGTCCGGAGACCGAGGAGCTTGTCGACCACGCGCTGCGGCTCACACCACGGGATCGTCCCGTCCGATGTCTCGACCTCGGCACGGGCACAGGAGTGATCGCTGTCTGCTTGGCACGCTTCCTCCCGCTGGCTGCGGTGACGGCGGTCGACATGTCCACGGAGGCACTGGAGCTCGCTCGCAGCAACGCCAGCCTCCACGGCGTGGACGATCGCGTAACCTTCGTCTGCAGCGACTGGTTCGAGCGGATCGACGGCCGGTTCGACCTTGTCGCAGCCAACCCCCCCTACGTCGCTTCTGGGGAGCTGTGCAACCTACCCAGAGATATCCGATGCCACGAGCCGCTGCGAGCGCTCGATGGCGGAAGCGACGGGCTCGAGGCCCTACGCGTCCTCACCGCCAGCGTTCCGCAGTTCCTCGCCGAGAATGGCACGGTCGTACTCGAGGTCGGCTACGATCAGGCCGAGTCGGTGGCACGCATGCTCGAAGAGGCGGGCCTCGGGTCCGTCGAGATCCATCGCGACATCTTCGGGAAGGAGCGGTTCATCATCGCACAATGCCAGTAATGGTCCAGGTTTCAGAGCTCAGCCACACCGATGACGACGGCATCCGCGTGTTGGAGGACGTCCATCTCCACGTGGAGAGGGAGGAGTTGGTCGTCATTGCCGGGCCTGCCGTGGCCGGGAAGTCCACCCTGCTCCGACTGCTCGCAGCGCAGATCCCACCGCAGGCAGGGCAGGTTCTCGTGCAAGGAAGGAACATCGCGCGCCTGGGGCGTCGCAAGGCGATCGGCCTTCGTCGCCGTATTGGCTATCTCCCACACGACTTCTCCTTGCTGGACGGCACCGTCCTCGAGAACCTCGAGTTCAAACTGCGCGCTCTCGGGAACTTCCGCGAGCAGGCCGAAGAGCGATCGCTGATCGCGCTAGAGGACGTCGGGCTGACGGCCAAGCTTGCAACGCGGGCTGCTGAGCTCGACCAGGTCGATCGGCTCCGCGCCGGCCTCGCAGTGGCGATCTGCAATGAGCCTCTCCTCCTCCTTGTCGATGAGCCGTTCGCCGATCTCGAACCCGAGGATCGCGATGCTATCGGCTCAGCACTTCTGCGGATCCATGCCAAAGGCCGGACCATCATCATCACGACGCGAGGGCCAATCCCGGCAGCACTCGAGGCCCAGCGCACGGTGCAACTGGCCGACGGAAGGCTCACATCGTGAGCACATTCCTGTTCGTCTTCCGTTCACTCGTTGGCTCCCTGCGTCTCCGCGGCGCGCTTCTGCTGCTGGCGACGGGAGTCCTCATGATCTGCGTTCTGGGCGCGTTCTCCACGCTGTTCTTGCTGGAGGCACCGCCCCCAGCGGGAACGACATCGGGAAGCGAGGGGGAGCTCATCGCGTACCTGGATGCGATGCTTCCAACGCTGGATATCGAGCATCTCTACGTCGATCTGAGGAACGACCCGAGAATCGCTCGCGTCTCCTACGTTCTTCCGCAGCAGCTGACGCGGCGCGATGTCAGCGGGGCGTTCATCGTCGCCACATCCACGCGGCCGGACACGGATTCCGTTGCCGAGGACCTCGCAGCGAATCCGAGTATCGCTCGCGTCGACCGCACGGCCGCGCACTCCGGTGCGCTCGCTGCGCTTCCTGGCTCCCTCAGAACGGGGCTCCTACTCGGGTTGCTCGTGGGAATAGCGCTGTGCCTCGCTGTCGCCCGATTCGGCCTAGGGGATGCGTTGCGAAGCTTCGATGGTCAGCTCCGGATCCTCCATCTCGCCGGCGCGGACCCGTGGACGTACTACGCACCGATCCTTGCTCTGGGCATCGGCTGTGGCGTGCTTGCGAGTGCGGCGTTCATTGCAATCCTCTACCCGATTCACATGGCCGCGCTTTCCGATGTCGAGTCGCCGCTCGGGTACGCTCAGGGGCTGCTTGACCCGGCTCGCGTTCAACTCGTGGCTGTGCTTACCGCCCTGATCGGAATATCCCTCGGCTCGCTTGTCGGCGCCCTCGGAGTCGGCCTCGCCGCTCGTAGGAGCGCGTAGAGCCAAGACGCCGCGGCAGCTCAGATCGTCAACCGTCAACCGGCGGCGATCCGCTGCGTCCGTGAACGGCTTTCCCCGCACCGCCGCGCCCCCTGGCTAGCCGGCGCAGTCCCCGCCGCACAATGCACCACAGCCCCATCGCCACTAGGATCACCTCGAATACCTTAAAGATGAGGGAGTACGCCACCGCTCCCCCCTTCTCCACACCGACCAACGTGAAGATTCCGATAAGAGCAGCCTCACTCGTACCCACTCCGCCCGGAGTGATCCAAAGGAGGAATGACAGCATGATGTTCAGAGTGAACAGCAGCGATAGCTCGGGAAATCCGAACACCCGCGCCGCTGAGAAGTAGAAGAAGAGCTGAGGCCGCATATAGGAGAAGAAAGTGGCGAGGAGCTGCACCAAGAACGCAAGTGCTGTGGCCTTCCAGTGTTGCCTGAATGCGTTCGAGATCTCGTCCTCGGTCTCCGAAACGCGCACAGCCGCCCGTTCAAGTCCACGGCCCCATCTCGGGAGGATTCGACCGAGCGCGCAGATCACGCGACTGATCCACTTGAAGTTGCCCGCGAAGTCGATCAGCCCGATAACGATCCAGAACGTGATGAACGCCACGCCAATCACCACTTCGCGTCGTCCCATGACATCGATGGATGGCGAAGCGATCGCGTAGAACGTTCCGATGAGGACGAACACAAGCAGGCTCAGACCACCGAGGAAGCGTTCTACAACGATCGTGGCGAACACTCGGGTCGCCGGCGCAGGCGTGTCGCCGACGACCATCATCGCGCGAACCGGCTCCCCGCCGAAGTACAGTGTCGGCGTGAGATACGTCACCGCGTAGCCACCGAGCCGAGCCGCCGTCACCGTCCCAACAGAAAGATGGATCCCGTAGGCACGCAGGATGATCCACCAGCTGACGATCCATGCCACCATCGTCAGTCCGACGTTCCCGACGACGGCTAGCAGCCCCGCCCAGCCGAGCGCTTGCACCTGAGAGAACACGTCCCGCCAGCCGACCCAATACAGCACGCCGCCCAACAGGCCGAACCCAATGACGATCGAACCGGCGAGACTGACCCCTCGTCTTACCCTCGCTTGCATCACAGCATCCTAGCCGAGCGTCCAGCAGGTGGCAACCCACCGGCCTCCTGAACGTGATCCTCGGCGCTTCGCGACCGTTCCCCGATGGACTTCGCGAAGCGGCCGGCGCGATCAGTCATCGGCCCGGCGCTGCCACTCCAAGAGAAGACCGAAGGCGGCCTCCACGGCACGACGCCGGTTCTCCTCGCGATCACCGTCCCAACGGAAGCGACGGCAGATGACGCCGTCCCCGCACGCGAGCGCGATGAACGTAAGCCCGACAGGCTTCTCCTCCGATCCCCCACCCGGGCCGGCGATCCCCGTGATCGACACCGCCACGTCGCTTCCGAATCGCTCGCGGCACCCCTCTGCCATCGCTCTGGCCACGGGTTCGCTGATGGCGCCGTGCCGGCGCATCGCATCCGCGGACACCCCCAGCAGGCTCCGCTTCGACTCGTTGCTGTAGACAACGACCCCACCGAGAAACACGTGCGATGCCCCGGGGACGGACGTCAGCGCCGCAGCGAAGAGGCCCCCAGTGCAGGACTCGGCCACGGAGACGGTCCACCCACGGGTGCTCCACACCGGAAGCTGCTTCGCCCAATCGTGTGCGATCACGTGCCTCGCCCCTCCTCCCCGCCTTGCAGTGCCGTTCCCGCATGCACGCATCGCGAAGCCAGTGGACATCGCGCGCAGGCAGGCCTCCGCGCGTCGCAGATCTCGCGGCCCAGCTGGATCATCCCGAGATGGAGAGCCCTCAGCCGGGCGGGATCCGATGGAACCGTCGCATTGAGGACATCGTGCGCATCGTCGGACGGACCGATCAGCCCGAGTCGAGTGCTGACGCGCCGGATGTGAGTGTCTACCGGGAAGTACGGACGATCGAAGCAGAACAGCAGAACGATTCCGGCAGTCTTCTTGCCGATGCCTCGAGACGCCGTCAGCCAGGAGAGGCTGTCGTCGAGCGACATCCGATGGAGGAATCCGAGGTCAAGAGCGCCGCGCTCCTTTCGGATCCGGGACAGGATCTCGCGGATCGTCCGTGCCTTCTGTCGATGGAGACCCGCCACTTGGATCGCCGTCGCGATCTCCGCCTCGCTGGCTTCTGCGAGTGCCTCCGCGCTGGGGAATCGAGCGCGCAGCGCCGCGTAGGCGCGATCCCGATTGCGGTCGTTCGTGTTCTGCGACAGAACAGTGCTCACCAGCGTGTCCAATGGATCAGCAAGCCCTAGGGCCAACGCGTCCTGCGGCGGCTCCAGTCTTGCCTCCACCCATTCCAGCAGTTCCTTGCGGCTCACAGCCTGCAGAGGATAGGCGCGCCCCCCGCCTCCCTGCAACTGGCCACGGCACGAGAGAACCTCTGGACTCCCAACAAGGAGATGCCGTGCTCAGAGCGACACATGACGGACAGTGGGTGGTACGGTTCGCTGACGGTGAGGATCTGATGTCGTCCCTGCTCTCGCCTCCGATCGACGCCGGGTTCCTTCCTGCGGGGATCGGCATGCTGCGCGACCTGCGGCTGGGGTACTGGAACGGGAAGGCGTACGAGACGACAGACGTGGCGAACCCGGTGGAGCTTCTCGCGATGCAGGGGAACTTCGGACGTTCGGAGAGCCAACGCGTCGTCCATCGCCATGTGGCCGTCGCGACACGCGATGGAACGTCGTTGGAAGGACACCTCGTGCGCGCGAGGGTGCACAACACCGTGGAGCCGCTCGCCTCGGAGACGCGAGGCATCGCGCTTCACCGCCAGCAGGAGCCCACGGGATTGGCTAGGCTGCGCCCCCGCGCTACCTGAAGCACTCCTCATCTCGAAGTCCCCTCAGGCAAGCGTCACCGCTCGTACTCGCGCGGCCCTCCCGCTGCACTTCCGTCAGTTCCAGCAGCTCGTTTGCAGTAGCCACGAGGAACCGCCCGGTCTCGCGCAGCGCGAACGCCCCCGCCGGCCAACCACCGCGGCGGATCCCCGTCAGCTCTGAACGGTGGATCTTCAGACGCCTCTCACCAAGCGTCGCATACGCACCTGGCCACGGATTCATCCCGCGAATCTGGTTGTGAAGCTCAAGAGCGGGGCGATCCCAATCGATGGCCCCATCCCGTCGCGTCAGCTTCGGGGCAAGGGTCGCTTCATCCTCCTTCTGCGGCGTCGGAACAAGGCTGCCGCGCGCCAAACCTTCGATGGTGCGAAGCATGAGCCCTGCGCCAAGAGGCGCTAGGCGCTCTTCGAGCTCTCCGGCGGTTTCGTTCTCGCCGACTGCGATAGACTCCGCGAGGAGGAGATCTCCCGTGTCCATGCCTTCGTCGAGGAGGAAGGTCGTCGCTCCCGTCTCCTTGTCCCCGCGGATCACCGCCCAGTTGATCGGCGCTGCTCCGCGGTGACGGGGAAGAAGCGATGCATGGAGGTTGACGGTGCCGAGGGGCGGCACGGCGAACAATCTGCGGCGCAACAGCTGTCCGTACGCGGCGACCACGGCGACATCCGGACGCACGGCGATGACCTCCGCGACCGCTTCCTCACTACTCGCCTTGAGCGGCTGCAACACACGAAGCCTCTTGCGCAGCGCCAGCTCCTTCACCGGCGGAGCGCAGATCTTGCGCCCACGTCCCGCCGGGCGATCAGGCTGCGTGACGACAAGCACGACCTCGGTAGCCTCAGTCAACGCCTCGAGCGTCGGACACGCGAACCGCGACGTGCCGAGAAACACCACCCTCATCCGCTCTCCTCCTGCAGCCGCCGATACTCCTTGAGGAGGCTTTGCCTGCGCGCCGTGCTCAGATGATCGATGAACAGCACGCCGGCAAGATGATCCATTTCGTGCTGGATCGCTCGCGCCAGCAGCCCCTCCGCGGAGATCTCCACAGGACGTCCGTCAAGATCCGTGCCGCGCAACCGCACCTTCGTCTTGCGGGAAACGTTGGCGTACACCCCCGGCACGCTGAGACACCCCTCGCTCGCGTCATCATCATCCCCCGCCCTCTCGACGAGTTCGGGGTTGATGACAACATGGAACTCCCCACCCACATCCAACACGATGATCCGCTTGGAGATCCCTATCTGCGGCGCAGCGAGACCGATCCCTCCGGCGCGGACCATCGCCTCGATCATCCGCTCGCAGTCCTGTCGGATCACATCGTCCACGACAGGTACCGGCTCCGCCGGCCGCCTTAAGATCTCATCCCCGAACGATCGAATGTCCATGATCCGCTTGCCATGCTCTGTCTCGACGATACCATAGCCAAGGACGAAATGCCAGAAGGAGACGGAGTTTCGAAGGAGACGCTACAGCGAATCCTGCGGCTTGAGTCGCGGCAGGGGTTCGCGGACACCGCCGTCAGCGGCGGATTGGGGCCGTTTGTGCGACGACACCTACCTGAGCTGTTCTCGCTCGTCGCCGATTACGAGAGCGCGGACCACTTCGGGCGCCAGCGCGCGGTATCCCAGCTGCGCGCCGCTCTGCTCGACGGGAAGCCCAACCTGCCGGAGCTGTCGCCGAACGAGACAGGTGATCCCTCCATCCTTGCGCGGTCCATTTCCGACGCCAAGGGGGTGGGGCCAAAGCGCGCGGAGATGCTGCGCAAGCTTGGTCTGCGGACGATCGAGGATCTGCTGAGTTACTTGCCTCGCAAGCTTGAGGATCGCTCCCGATTCAAGACCATCGGCGATCTCCGAGCCGGCGATCAGGTTTGCGTGCGAGCGGAGGTGCTGGCCATCAGCCGCTTCCGCGTTCACCGCCGCATGGATGCGGTCAAGGTCGCGTTGGGAGATGGCACGGGGTTGTGCTACGGCGTGTGGTTCAACCAGCCCTGGATCGAGCGTCAATTGAAGAAGGGAGTGACCATCGTCGCCTTCGGGAAGGTCGAACGGAACTACGGGGAGACGCAACTTCTCTCCCCCGTGTGGGAGCCCGATGGCGAGAACGTCGAGACGGGTCGCTGGGTTCCCGTGTACCCAGCGACGGAGGGTGCGAACGACCGATTCCTCCGCAAGACCATCCGCCGCAATCTTGAGGTGTACGGTCGCCACATCACAAGTCTCCTTCCCAAGGAGGTGCTCACACGCCACGCCCTCCTCCCGAAGGCGAACGCCATCAGAGCGATTCACCAACCTCCTGACCCCGAGGCCTTCGAGGCCGCCCGGAGAAGCCTCGCCTTCGAGGAGATGTTCTTGCTACAGATCGGACTGGCACGAGCGATCGAGCGGCACGAAGGCGCTTCCCACGTCGCTAGCGGCGATCTACCGACATCGTTCCTCGCCGCCCTCCCGTTCCCGCTTACCGGAGACCAGCGCAGCGCGCTGTCCGAGATCGTCGATGACCTGTCGTCCCCGCGTCGTATGATGCGCCTGCTTCAAGGCGAAGTGGGGTCGGGGAAGACCCTCGTCGCCATCGCCGCGGCTCTCCACGCTGTGGAAGCGGGATACCAGGTGGCACTCATGGTCCCGACGGAGCTCCTCGCCGAGCAACACGCTGCCGCAATCGAGGAGCTGCTCCACGGCCTTCCGGTCACCGTCGCGTTGCTCAGCGGCTCAGCATCCTCCGCGCGGGAGATCAGGGAGCGCATCGCATCTGGGCAGGCGCATCTCGTGATCGGCACCCACGCCCTGATCCAGGAGGCGGTGGCCTTCCGCCGCCTCGGACTCGTCGTCATCGACGAGCAGCATCGATTCGGCGTTGTCCAGCGTTCAGCCATCGAGGAGAAGGGGCGACAGGTAGACCTCCTGGTGATGAGCGCGACGCCAATCCCCCGCACGCTGGCTCTGACCTTCTACGGGGAGTTCGATGTCTCCCTGATCGAGGAGCTGCCGAACGGGAAGCGCGACCTGCGCACCGCTTGGCTCGCGACAGCACGTCGGGATGAAGTCTATCGCCAAGTGGAGAAAGCACTCGACGACGGCGGGCAGGGGTACGTCATCCTCCCCCTTGTCGAGACCTCGGAGAAGCTCGACTTGCACGCGGCGACCCAGGTCGCCGAGGAGCTGTCGAGGCGGTTTCCCCAGCATCGCGTTGGACTTGTCCACGGCAGGCTGAGCTCGGCGGAACGCGCCGAGACGATGGAGCACTTCCGCTCAGGTGCGATCCGCCTACTGGTCGCGACGACGGTGATCGAGGTGGGGATTGACGTCGCGGATGCGAACGTCATGGTGATTGAGCATGCAGAGCGCTTCGGACTCTCCCAGCTGCATCAGCTGCGCGGAAGGATCGGGCGCAGCGGCCAGCCCGCCGTTTGCTACGCCCTCGCCACTCCATCCACGGAAGAAGCGCGGAAGCGCCTCGAGGCGTTCGCTTCGACCGATGACGGCTTCGCTCTCGCGGAGAAGGATCTGTGCATCCGCGGGCCAGGAAATCTTCTGGGCACCAAGCAGCACGGCTTCCTTGCCTGCTTGCGCGCCGTTGACCTGCTCAAGGACCTGGACCTCATGGAGTCTTCTCGACGTGCGGCCCGCGAAGCGCTGGCCGACGGAACGGACAGCGACCTAGTCGCCGCTGTCGAGCGTCGCTTCGGCGATCTCCTACGCTGGCTTCAGGTCTAGGCGCTGCAGCCGCTTGACCGCTTTGTCCACCTGCTGGTGCGCACACCGCAGGTACGCGGTCGCTCCTAGGGGTTCGACGCCTCGCCGCCGTCGATGAGCGTCCCCAACGCCCCCTCGCGGCGCAGAACCGCCTGGATCGCCCCCCGCCGCGTAGCATCGAACACGCGAATCGGTACCCCTTGGTCGCGGCAGATCTGCACTGCCGCTTGATCCATCACCCCGTACTCCCGTTCGAGGTACTCCGCGAAGCTCACCCTGCCGATTCGCATTGCCTCGGAGGAGGTCGCAGGATCGGAGGTGAACACCCCGTCGACGTTGGAGCCCTTGGCCAACAGTTCGGCTCCGATCGAAGCCGCGCGGATCGCCGCGGCCGTGTCCGTGGTAACGTAGGGGTTCCCCGTCCCGCCGGCAAAGAGAACGATCGCCCCTGTACGAAGCGCCTCACACGCTCTCGAAATCCGTACCGAGTCCGTCCCTTCGGCCGCGATCGCCGATTGGATGACCACCTCGAGTCCCCGTCGCTCGAGGCACGCTTGCAGGGCAAGGGCGTTGATCACCGTCGCCGTCATCCCCACCGCGTCGGCACGGACCCTATCGCCGATCCACGCCGCGGCAGTGCCGCGCAGGATATTGCCCCCTCCGACGACCACGGCAACGCCGCCGGTCGCGGCGGCGACGATCTCTTCTGTGACACGGCTCAGTTCCGCAGGATCGAGCGGGGAGTCTGGACCAGCGAGGATCCCGCCACTCAGCTTGAGAAGGGTTCGGCCCGGGACCGGCCGCATCGACTACGCTCCCACTTCGAAGCGCGCGAAGCGACGCACGGCGATGTTCTCCCCCGTCTTCGACCGCAACGCGGCGAGGAGATCCCCGACGGTCTGCGTGTCATCCTTGACGAACGGCTGTTCGAGCAGGCAAAGCTCCGTGTTGAGCTTGTTCATCTTGCCCTCGACGATCTTCTCGATGATCCCCGCTGGCTTGCCTTCCTCCTCAGCCTCCCTGCGGTACGCGTCACGCAGTTCCTCTCGTTCGTCCTCCGGCACGTCCTGCGCGCTCACATAGCGCGGGCTCGAAGCCGCGATGTGCATGGACACATCCCGGGCGAAGCTGCGAAGCTCATCGCTGTTGGCGGCGAAGTCCGTGTTCGTGGCGATCTCAAGGAGCACGCCCACCTTGCCGCTGTGATGCACGTACGACTCGACTCGCCCCTCCGTGGCCTCGCGCCCCTCCTGCTGGGCAAGAAGCATCTTCCCCGCTTCGCGAAGGATCTCCTTCGCCTTCTCCAGATCGCCCTCGGCGGAGACCAGCGCCTGCTTGCAGTCCATCATGCCGACGCCCGTCTCTTCGCGTAGTCGCTTCACGTCTTCGATCGTGATCATGGTCGCTGGGCGTCGTCCTGTTCTTCGCTGTCCTCTTCGTCGGCCTCGACGTCTTCTTCGGGGCCGCTCTCCGCGGCCTCGTCGACGGCGCTCTTCACGTCCTCTTCGGCAGCGCTCTCGACGTCCTCTTCGGCGACGCTCTCGACGTCCTCCTGCACTTCGTCTGCAGACTCGGCGTCCGCTTCCGCGAGCACCTCAGCTTCCGCTTCTACGGCTCCTTCAGACTCAGCTGCCGCGTCGCGTGTCGTCGCCTCGAACGTCTCCTCCGAGTCCTCCCCGACCGCATCCTCATCCGCCGCTGCAGCCACCGGCACCGCATCCGCTGCGGAGACGGCTTCCGCAGCCTCTTCATCGGCCGCCTTGGCGGCGGGCGAGGCGAACGGCTCGTCCTGTCTTCCCTCACGGCCTTCGAGGACGGCATCCGCAATGCGCGCCGTGATCAGCTTCGTCGCCTTGATTGCATCGTCGTTTCCCGGAATGGGATAGTCGATGGGGTCTGGATTACAGTTGGTGTCGACGATAGCGATGGTGGGGATGCCAACGATGTTCGCTTCGCGGATCGCGTTGACCTCGACGTCGGGGTCGATGACGAACATCAAGTCGGGCTTCCGCTCCATGAACCGAAGACCATCCAGATTGCGATGCATCTTCGCGAGCTGGCGCCGCAATCGACTGGCTTCCTTGTTCGGTACCTGGTCGATCGACCCGTCCTCGATCATCGTCTCGAGCTTCTTCATCCGGTCAATGCTCTGCTTGATGGTCCCGAAGTTGGTTAGGGTGCCCCCCAGCCAGCGGCGGTTGACGAAGTGTGCACCACAGCGGCGTGCTTCGTCGGAGATCGTCGATTGCACCTGCTTCTTGGTGCCGACGAACAAGATCTCCTTGCCCTCGCCCACAGCGTCGCGGACGGTGTAATACGCCTTCCGGAACATTTCCACGGTCTGCTCAAGATCAATGATGTGGATCCCCTTGCGCTCGGTGAAGATGTACGGCGCCATCTTGGGGTTCCACTTCCGCGTACGGTGACCGAAGTGAACTCCGGTCTCCAGAAGCTCCTTCATCGTCAGAACGTCCAAATCCATCCTCCCAGAACCCTTGATTGCCTGTGACGCAGTATAGCCGACCGCAAACACCCTCTCAATGGGGACTCCGCCAGTAGCTCTCCTTCTTTGGGGTGGCCCCGAACCTGGCGTATAATGGCCGCCTGGGGGCGAGTGTGCCATGACGCAGGACGAGCGTGTCCAACTCTACCAGCCCCCTCTCCGGGAGCATCCCCGCAACATCGAGGCGGAGCAGGTCGTCCTCGGCTCAGCGATGCTCGAACCCGAGGGGAGCGTACCCCTCCTCATCGAGAGGCTTCGGCCTGAGCACTTCTACCATCGCGCGCATCGTATCATCTTCCGGGTCATCCGCGAGCTGTTCGATCGCAGCGATCCCGTCGACGTGGTTTCCATCGCCAATCGCCTCGAGGAGAAGGGCGACATGGAGCGGATCGGCGGACGGATGTACCTCAACGAACTTCTCGATCGCGTGACGACGACGGCAAGCCTGGAGCACTACACAGAAATCGTCCGCAAGAAGGCCACGTTCCGAGCCCTTATCGATGCCGGAGGCACGATCACCGAGCTTGGATTCGACGACGCACTGGATAGCCGTGACGCTCTGGATCGCGCGGAGTCGTTGATCTTCGACATCTCGAGCAAGGATGGTCTCACCGCATCCTACCATCTCGTAAGCGAGTACCTCTACGACCACATCAATCATCTGGAAGAGCTCCACAGGGATCCGAACCGCCACACCATCACCGGACTATCGACGGGCTTCCCCCGGTTCGACGAGATGACGTCCGGCCTTCAGCGCTCAGACCTGATCATCCTTGCAGGGCGGCCGGGGATGGGAAAGACGAGCCTGGCGTTGGCCATCGCTCGTCACGCGGCCATCCGGGAGAAGGCCTCCGTGGTGGTGTTCTCGCTGGAGATGACCAAGGAGCAGCTTCTTGAGCGGTTGCTGTGCGGCGAGGCCAAGGTAGGTCTGCATCGACTGCGGGGAGGATACGTGCCCGCTGAGAAGTGGCGCAGTCTGGCTACGGCAGCGAGCAAGCTGCAGTCTTCCACCGTGATCGTCGATGACACGCCGGGTATCTCGATCATGGAGATCCGCGCCAAGGCGCGCCGCATCGCAGCACAGCACGGCATTGACCTTGTGATCGTGGACTACCTTCAGCTCGTCGAGGGGTCGATCCGGACCGACGTTCGCGAGCAGGAGATCGCTCACATCTCTCGCTCACTGAAGAAGCTTGCGCGAGAGCTGCGGGTGCCGGTGATCGCCGTGTCGCAACTCAACCGAGCTGTCGAACAGCGAGAGAAGGGGAAGCGGAAACCTCGACTATCGGATCTCCGCGAGAGCGGCGCCATCGAGCAGGATGCCGATCTTGTGACCTTCATCTACCGTTCCGACTACTACCATGACGAGGGGGAAGCCACGCAGGCGCCGGACAGCGCGAAAGGGGCTGGCGTCAACGCCGAGTTCCTCGTAGAGAAGCAGCGCAACGGCCCTCTGGGCACGGTTAAGGTCATGTTTCACAAGGCCTACGCCAGCTTCTATCCACGGACGTGGGAGTCCCCCGCGGGCGCCGACGAAGAGTCGCCGTTCTGACAGGATCCACTGGGAGCCGCTCCGCACCGACCGTATACTCCGCGACGCTGACGCATCGTCCACAGAAGAAGGAGGAGGCATGGACTACCCTACGGAACTGCGGTATACGAAAGATCACGAGTGGCTGCGCACGGACGGAGAGCGGATCACGATTGGAATCACAACCCACGCCCAGAAGGAACTCGGTGACATCGTTTTCGTTGAGTTGCCGTCGATAGGTGCCGTGGTCGCAGCGGGGGACAATCTCGCCACCGTGGAGTCCGTCAAGGCCGTCGGAGATGTCCTCGCGCCGTTGCCCGGGACGGTGGTCGAAACGAATGTCGAGCTCGAGTCGTCTCCTCAGATGATCAACGAGGATCCATACGGCAAAGGGTGGATCGTGGTGATCGAGACGAGTGCTCCCGCCTCGCTCGAGGACACGCTGTCGGCCGCCGCCTACAGGGAGCTGCTGGGCGAGAGCTGATCCGCGATGCGCTTCGTTGTCAACACGCAGGCCGATCAACGGCGAATGTTGGAGGCGATTGGGTGCTCGTCGATCGACGACCTATTCGCCGACATTCCCGAAGAGATCCTCGGACGCTTCCGTCCGCTCGGATTGCCTGGCGCATCGGAGCTGGAGGTGCAGCGGGCGATTCGTGCGCTCGCAGCGAGGAACGCTGAGCCCGAAAGCATCGTCTCATTCCAGGGTGGGGGAGTCTACGATCATCACGTGCCAAGCGTTGTTCGGAGCGTGACGTCTCGCTCCGAGTTCGCCACCGCGTACACCCCCTACCAACCGGAGATCAGCCAAGGAACGCTGACCGCCATGTTCGAGTTTCAGAGCATGATCTGCGAACTCGCGGGGATGGAGATCGCCAACGCATCGATGTATGACGGGGCGACCTCCCTTGCGGAGGCCGCGCTCATGGCGGCCCGCGTGCGCCCGGGCGGTAGGATTCTCGTGTCGGAAGCGTTGTTTCCCCACTGGCGCCGCGTTCTCGAGACGTACTGCTGGGCTGCAGACATCGACATCGTCGATGTCCCGATCAGCACAGATGGCGGCCTCGATCGTTCGGCCCTCGACGGGGAGGCGTCCGCGTTGATCGTGCAGACACCCAACGCGTTCGGCGTCCTCGAGTCGCTCGCCGAGCTTGGATCCAGCCTCGGGGATACGCTCCTGATCGTCGCCTGTAACCCCCTCGCCTTGGCGCTGGTCGAACCCCCTGGTGCCCTGGGCGCGGACATCGTGGTCGGGGAGGGTCAGCCTCTTGGGCTACCCATGTCGTTTGGCGGTCCTCTCCTCGGGCTGTTCGCAACGCGCCGAGAGCTACTCCGCCAGATCCCGGGCAGGATCGTCAGCCGAACCCTCGACACGGCAGGAAACGCAGGCTTCACGCTCGCCGCGCAGACGCGTGAGCAGCACATCCGCCGCGAGCGAGCAACGTCGAACATCTGTACGAATGCCGCCCTCTGTGCACTGGCAGCGACAGTGTTCCTCGCCCTTCACGGAGCTCGTGGTCTCAAGGAACTCTCGGAGTTGAATTTCCGGAAGGCGCACTACGCCGCACGAAGGCTCGTTGAGGACGCCGACGTCGAGCTGGCCTTCTCGAGACCGTTCTTCAACGAGTTCACGATCCGCATCCCCGAAGCGCCGGAGCGACTCCTCGAGGGCCTACGAGCAAGAGGTCTTGCCCTGGATCCGCCGCTGGCTATCCCGCACCCGCAAGCGAATGCCGATCCCCTACTGCGAATTGCCGTCACCGAGCGACGCACCAAAGCGGAGATCGACCACCTTGTGGACAGCGTCAAGGAACTGTTATGAACACGATGTTCGAGCGCCCGTCCCGAGACGACATCCGCGGCCTGCTACCGACCATCGACGTCCCGTCACTCCCTGAGGACGACCTTCCCGAGGAGCTGACCCGCCGCCAGCCGCTACGCCTGCCGGCGCTCGCCGAGCCCGAGCTTGTGCGCCACTACACGGCCCTGTCGAGGCTGAACTACGGCGTGGACAACGGGCTCTACCCCCTCGGCAGTTGCACGATGAAGTACAACCCGAAGATCAACGACGAGCTATCCAGCCTCTCGGCATTCTCCTCACTGCATCCGAACTCCTGTGCGGCGGATGCACAAGGGATCCTGCAATTGCTCCACCATCTCGGCGTTCTGCTCGGCCGCATCGCCGGGCTCGACGAGGTCTGTCTTCAGCCCGCCGCAGGTGCACATGGCGAGTTCACGGGCTTGCTGCTGTTCAAGCGGTATTTCGAGCGGCGCGGGGACGTGCATCGTACGCGCATCCTTCTCCCCGACTCCGCGCACGGCACGAATCCCGCCTCGGCGTCTCTCGCGGGCTTCACCACCGTCAGCGTCCCCACCACGAGTGAAGGGCAGGTCGACATCTCCGCGCTCCGCTCCGCGCTCGATGACTCGGTTGCCGGCATCATGCTCACCGTGCCCAACACCCTCGGGCTTTTTGAGAGACGGATTCTGGAGATCACGGACGCCGTGCACGCCGCTGGCGCCCTCTGCTATTTCGATGGTGCGAACCTCAATGCGTTCATAGGGCGAGCCCGGCCAGGAGACATGGGAGCCGATGTCTTCCACTTCAACCTCCACAAGACGCTGGCCACACCGCACGGTGGGGGCGGCCCTGGTTCCGGCCCGATCGCTGTGCGTGGAGACCTCGCCCCCTACCTTCCCGTCCCACGCATCACGGCAAACGACGGGGAGTATCGTCTCGCCTGGGATGCACCGGACTCCGTCGGCTCCACACACTCGTTCTTCGGGAACGTGGGCGTCGCCATCAAGGCCTACGCCTACCTTCTCGAGCTGGGCGATCTCGGGCTTCGGGACGTCAGCGACAATGCCTGCCTGAACGCCAACTACCTTCAGGCTCTGCTCAAGGCACACTACATCCTTCCCCACTTGGGACTGTGCAAGCATGAGTTCGTCCTCTCGGGGCGAGATCTCGGCGGGGACGTGTCCACACTGGATGTTGCCAAACGGCTTATGGACTACGGATTCCATCCCCCCACCGTGTACTTCCCATTGATCGTCCCCGAGGCCCTGATGATCGAGCCCACGGAGACCGAGAGCCGTGACACTCTCGACCGATTCGCCCGGGCGATGATCGCGATTGCCCGGGAAGCCCGGGAGGAACCCGAACGGCTTCGCGATGCGCCGACGACTGCCCCCGTTCGGCGGCTCGACCAAACCCGCGCGGCGCGAGACCCCATACTCCGCCATCCGCTCGGGGAGTAGCCACACGATAGGGATAGGGGACGCCCGTCCTGGAGAGCGTTACAGGCTCTGAGTCACCGCGACCAGCCGCGACACAAGCTCATCGCAGAGCCGCAGACAGCGCTCCGGCTCCTCGGCTTCGACCATCACGCGTAGCAACGCCTGCGTCCCTGATGCTCGGACGAGAACGCGGCCGCGATCCCCGACGTCAGTGCGCGCATTGTCGATGATCCGCAGGACCTCAGGACGAGCGAGCAACGCCACAGGATCCTCCGTCGGGACATCCCTCTGCTCCTGGGGAAGAAGCGGCACCTCACGCGCAAGGTCCTCTAGGCTTCGCCCTGTCTCATGGACGATTTCGAGAAGCTTGACTGCGGTGAGGATCCCGTCGCCTGTCGAGCTGTGATCCCTGAAGATGATGTGGCCAGACTTCTCCCCGCCGAGGCGTGCGTTGGTCGCGCGCATCTCCCGAGCCACGTGTCGATCGCCAACCGGCGTGCGCCGAAGCGAGATCCCACGCTCCTTCAGTCCCCTCTCAAGGCCGTAGTTGCTGAGCACGGTAGCCACGACGATCCGAGGATCCAGCCGCCCCTCGCGGAGCTGGTGGATGGCTGCGATGCCGAGGATGCTGTCACCATCGAGAATGTCGCCGGCTGCCGTCACAAGGAGAACCCTGTCCCCATCCCCGTCGAACGCGATCCCCAACTGCGCATCGTGTGCCAACACCGCGGCTCGCAACGGCGCAACATCCCCGACACCGCATGCCTCGTTGATCCTCTCCCCACAAGGTTCCGCATGCATCTCGATGACGCGGGCATGGAAGTGCTCGAGGACACGAGTCGCAATTGCCCCGGTCGCCCCGTAGGCGCAATCCACAACGATCGTCGATCCGGACAGGTCCACGTCGTCGGTCTCCATCGCTCCGGTCAGGAACGCCGCGTAGCGAGCGGCGGCAGCGGGAAGCTCTCTCGCGCTACCGACTTCGACGGTTCGTGTTGCCGGCGGTGCTGCGAGGTCGCTGGCGATTCTGTTCTCCGCGGCCTCGGTGAGCTTCAAACCCTCTTCGTCGAATAGCTTGATCCCGTTGTCCTCCGGCGGATTGTGGGACGCCGAGACGACCACGCCCAACTGAGCGCGTTCATCCTTGATGAGGAAGGAGATCCCCGGCGTCGGCACGATGCCGGCCAGCAGGACGTCCACGCCAACCGAGGTCAGTCCGGCAACGAGCGCCGCCTCGAGCATCGGCCCGCTGCGACGCGTGTCACGGCCGATGACGGCTCGCCCGCCAGCGCCGGCGACGACGCGACCGGAAGCTGCACCCACTGCCAGAGCAAGCTCGGGTGTCAGATCGATGTTGGCGCGGCCACGAACACCGTCCGTCCCGAAGAGCGCTTGTCTCACGGGCTCCAGCCGGCCCCGAAGGTTATCCACGGTGGGGAGAAGGCCATTGGATAGAGGAGTTCCGCCCGGGCGTCGACCCACGGACCGTCCATGGCCCACCGGACGCCCAGGCCTCCCCCAGCGGTGAACAGCGGTAGCCAGGAAGCAGGACGAAGGAAGGCCGCGGCGGCGGACACGCACGCCGTCGCGGTGAACGGGTCGCCGCTGCCCCAAATCGCCAAATGCCCGGTGGCCTGGATCACGGTACCCCCACGGGGATCCAGAAGGATCGCACCGCTGATCCGGCCGAAGGACGTATCCCACGCGATCTCGAACCCAACATGGCCGGCTCGATCACCAAGCGGCACCGCGAAGCGAACAGCCAGCGAATCGAGGTGGAACGCGGCACAGCTCACGGACACCACGCACAGCAGCGAAGCGGCGATCAGTGTTCTACAGGTCCTGTTCATCCCCTGCGAGTCTATCGCGTCAGCGGGTATCGAGCCAATCCGCGCTCCATCAATAGTCAAGCAGGCGGACGACGTCTCCGACCTCGGGATCGAACGCGCTCGCTTTCATGGCCACGGAGCCTAGATCGCCAAGCTCCACAATGATCAGCTCGCCCTTGGTCGACACGATGTCATAGGAGAGCAGATCCACGCCTGACGGATCGGTGACGACGTTCGCCACATCGAGCACCTGGAGCACGTCCCATTTGCTCACACCGTGCGAGGCACCGATGTTGACAGCCACACGCCCGTCGGCGAACAGCTGGGCAATCTGCCCTTCGACAACGACAACCCCTGCGCTCTCGCGAAGCCCGGGCCCCTGTCCAGCGTCCGCGAACTCCGCGAGCGACACCATCTGGGTGATCAGGCCCGACGCCAGTTGGTTCGCAGCGCTATCCGTCGCCCGCCCTACGATGCTCTCCGCGAAGCTACCGCTGCCCACGGTGAGCTCTTCCGCGGACGGCGATGCGTCCTCGACGGCCGGCTGGATCCAGAACCCCACCTCGTCGATGATCTCGCCGGCTTCCCGGAGACGGGCAAGGTACAGGCCCGGGGCGACGCCGAGCTCGCTGCCATCCTGTTGATCCCACAGCCACTCCCCACATCCCCCCGACTTCACGAACCGCGATCCGAGCCATCGCACGAACGTCTCGCGCCCGGTTGCAATCTCCAAGTCGAACCACCCCGATGGACCGGCGTTTCGATAGCCGAGATGGACCGTTTCCGCGAGATCGTATGTCCCCGCCCCGACGCTCAGTCCGCCACCGCACACGTCAGCACCGACGGACAGATCGAGGACTCCAAGCAAGGACAGGAAGTCGACGGAGAAGCCGGTGATCCCCTCTTCGCGTGCGCTCGCCGTCACTGGACTGGCTGCCTCCATGGTTACCACGTCCAACAGAACCGCCGAGAGACTCAAATCCACCGTCGCAGTGTTCACCGCCAAGCCGAATCCATACGATGCTTGCGTGATCTCCAGCCGCAGGACCTCCCCTGTGAGAAGCAGGTCGGCGGTCAGCAGTCGCGCTGCCGTCGCGAGATCGGCCGGTGACGACGGATCCATGTCCAGTTCACGAAGACGGTGTTCCAACTCATCCCAGCCGATGACGCGTACTCCGCTCTCCACCAATCTCGCGGCGACCTCCTCTGCGATCCCCACACCGAGGCTGACGGAGCCTGACTCGAGGCTGTCGGTAAACGGCGCCACCGCGACCTTCAGGGTGGCCAGGTAGGCACCCACTTCAGGGTCTGCGGCGACGACGATCGTCGCCGACTCCCGGTTGTTGATCTCCGAAGACTCGCTGACGCGGTTCAGGGGCGAGTCTGCGACAGCGGACAGCGTGTGCGTACCGAGCAAGGCTGACCACCACGCCGACACCGTCACATACCCGCCCGCCGCCAGCCCGCCGGGAACGGAGGGAGAATCGATCGTGCGTCCATCGACAAGGAAGGTAACGTAGAACGGAGCGGTCACCGCGGTGTCGCCCTCGTTGCGGACCGTCGCCGAAACGCGAACAGGATCACGGTCGAAGACGGCGCGCGGAGTCGTTGTGATCTCCTCAACGACAAGATCCGGCGCCGCCAAGACGGCGGAGCACAGGACAGCAAACAGCAGGCCTACGGCGAGCGAGCGCCTCACCGACTCCCCTTTCGGACTCTGATGCGATGCATAGCATGTACACCCGATGGGGATTCCCGTTTCGAGGTGTGCCTCACCCCGACCGCATGTCCGAAGCCGTTCAAGACCACGGCCCAGGATCCACTGCGTGCCGCAAGCTCGGCAGCGCGGCAAGCACGTTCGATGCAGCACGGATTCCCTGTCCTCAGTGCGCTCACGTCACACCTCCTGCCCGAAGCTCACGGCATGCTCCCGCTGACCGCACCATCTACAGCTCCCCCCAATGGCGCCCTGAGGAGAGATGCACCTCCAGAGGAACCCGCAGCGTCGCCACGGACGCCATGTCCTCTTCTACTGCGTGCATCACCTCGTCGGTCGCAGCGTGGGGTGCCTCGAACAGCAGCTCATCGTGGATCTGCAGGATCATCTTCGCGTTGACCATCCCCGCTTCGATCCGCCGATCAATGGACAACATCGCGAGCTTGATCAGATCGGCTGCACTACCCTGGATCGGCGTGTTGACTGCGTTGCGCCGATCGAAGTTTCGCGCAGGCACGTTCCTCGATGTTAGGTTGGGTAGTGGCCTCCGTCGCCCAAGAAGCGTCTCAGCGTACCCTCGCCGCGTGGCCTCGTCAACGGCGCGATCCATGTACTCCCGCACCTTGGGGTACGTGTTGTAGAAGCGATCGATGTACGCGCCCGCCTCCTGTCTCGACACGCCCAGCTCGCGCGCCAAGCCGAACGGGCTGATGCCATACACGATGCCAAAATTGATGCGCTTGGCCGCCGAGCGCAGCTTGTCGGTGATACGATTCTCGGGGAGATCGAACATCCGACTCGCCGTCCATCGATGGAGATCCCGACCGCTGGCGAAGGCTTCGATGAGCGCCTCGTCGCGAGCAAAGTGTGCCAGCAGACGCAGTTCGATCTGGGAGTAGTCCGCAGCGATGAGGGCATCGCCCTCCGGAGCGATGAACGCGCGGCGGATCCTCTCCCCGGCCGTTGTGCGCACGGGGATGTTCTGCAGGTTGGGATTCGATGACGAGAGCCGTCCCGTGGCCGTCGACGTCTGATGAAACGTCGTGTGAATCCGCCCGGTGTCTGGATGGATTGCCCCGGGAAGCTTGTCGACGTACGTGTTGAGTAGCTTCTCCAGCTCCCGAAACTCCATGAGCTTCCCTGGCAGGGCGTGCTGCGTCGCGAGTTCCGCGAGGACGCGAGCGCTTGTGGACGGCCCGGTCTTTGTGCGAGTGATCACCGGCATTCCAAGGACATCGAAGAGAATGTGAGCCACCTGCTTCGGCGAGCTAGGGTTGAACGGCTCACCCGCCATCTCAGCGAGCTCCAGCGCAGCGGTTGCGAGCTCCGCGCGCAGCGAGGCACCCTGCCGCTCAAGCTCCTCCGGATCGAGAAGCATGCCGTGCGCCTCCATCCGTGCAAGGACGGAGATCAACGGAATCTCGACGTCGCACAGAAGCCGAGAACCGCCCACGGCGTCGACCGCTTGCGTCAACGGATCACGCAGCCGGAAGACAAGATCTGCGTCCTCCGCCGCGTACGTTGTCGCCTCCTCCAGGGACACGGAAGCAAAGGATCCGTTCTTCCCGGCGACCTCCTCGAAGCTCTGAGCGCGATAGCCGAGAACCGTCGCCGCGATCCGCCCCAGGTTGTGCTGCCGCTGATCGGGATACGCGAGGTGCGAGGCGATCATTGAATCGAACGCGACGCCGCGCGGCGCCAGTCCGTAGCGGCGCAGGATCAGTAGATCGTACTTCAGGTTCTGGCCGATCAGCTCGGGGGAATCGTTCTCGATGGCCGGCCTCAGCGTCTCGAGAACCGTGTCACACGCCAGCTGCCGCGGAGTTCCCAGCGCATCGTGGGCAACGGGGATGTACACACCGGTTGCCGGGGCGAGCGACAGGGCGACGCCGACGATCCGCGCTCGCATCGGATTCAGATCCGTCGTCTCCAGGTCGAGGGACAGCACGTCAGCCGCGGCAGCCTCCCGCGCCAGCTTCGCAAGCTCTGTTTCCGAAAGGATCGTACGGTAGACGCCCCGCTCCCCGGCGTCGGCGGTGGTGGCGTCGTCGGCCCCAAGGTTGAGCTCGCGAAGCAACGAGTCGAAGCCGAGCTCGTGGAGCGATGCCGCCAGTGCCTCGCGCTGAACCTCGCGGACACGACAGTCTGCCCCCCTCCCCTGAAGAGGCAGATCACGCTGCAGCGTCACCAGGCTGCGCGCCAACTGAGCGTCGGCGGCATGCGCGGAAAGGCTTTCCCGAACGCGCCGGTTCGGCACACCCTCGACGGAGGCAAGCAATGCATCGAGACTCCCGTGCTCCTTGAGGAGCTTCGCTGCGGTTTTCTCCCCGACGCCCGGAACCCCTGGCACGTTGTCCGAACTGTCCCCGACCAGCGACAGCCAGTCCACGATTTGCGGCGGGGAGACGCCGTACCGATCCTCGACCCCGCGCGAGGTGATGATGCGGAACATCCCTCCACTCCCCCGCTCCGCAGGCCGGAGAAGCGAAACACGGTCGTCGACGACCTGCGCAAGATCCTTGTCCGAGGACACGATCAGCACGCTCGCTCCCCCTCCGGCCTGGCGCACTGCCAAAGTAGCCAAGATGTCGTCGGCTTCCACTCCCCGCTGTGCAAGCACCGGGATACCGAGCTGCTCAAGCAGCTGCTGGATCCGTGGGATCTGCTGCGCGAGATCCTCGGGCATCGCATCACGGTTCGCTTTGTAGTCGGGGTACATGCGGTGGCGATAGGTCTCGCCGCCGGCGTCGAAGGCCACAGCCACTCGCTCGGAGGGGTATTCTCGCAGCAGGGCGAGGATCGTGCGAAGGAAGCCGTACACCGCGTTCGCCGGTCGCCCCTCACGTGTGGTCAAGCCACGAATGGCGTAGTAGGAGCGATACGCCAACGCATGTCCGTCCACAAGCACCGCGCGGTGCTCATCCGGCGGGCAAGACAGACGAAGCAGCTGGCTATAGTCGTCCATGCTTCTCAGGATGGGCTCCGAGGGCGTCGCGCAGGTAGCAGATAGCAAGGGCGATGCCGTCGGCCACATCGTCGGGGCGGGGAGCTTCCGCCAGCCCGACGATCTGGGCTACCATGGCCTGCACCTGCCGCTTCGAGGCGTTTCCGTAGCCTACGATCCGCTTCTTCACCTGAAGCGGTGTGTAGCTGCGAACGGGGAGCTGCCCCACCGCCGCGAGCAGAGCGCCCCGGGCTTCCGCGGTGAGCATCGCTGTGCGCGCATTCGTCGCCAAGAACACCTCCTCGATGCCAATCCCCTCTGGAGTGTACTCCTCGATCAACGCACCGAGCTCGTCATAGATCGTTCTTAGCCGCTCGGATCGCGGCATCTCTTTGGGCGTCTCGATCGTCCCCCCGGAGAGGACCCGATACGAGCGCCCGTGCGACGCCACGACGCCGTATCCCGTGCGCGCCAAACCGGGATCGAGACCGATCGCCACCAGATGCGCCGTCATCGCAGCAGATCACCCAGCCGCCGTCGTTCGTCCTTCTCCGCAAAAGGACAGCGGTGGCGGGGATCGTCGTTGAGGTTCGCGCCGCACCGTGGACACAGCCCGCGGCAATCAGGCTGACAAAGGATCAGAGGATCATGAACCGCAGCGATCGCCCCGAGAATCGTCGGCGCGAGATCGACGCAATCAGCATCGGGCGCGAAGGGCACCTCCAGGCTCTCCTCAAGCTGCATCGTGGTTCGCGTCTCCTTCAGGCAGCGTCGACAACGACGCACAAGTGTCGCGGTGATCGTGCCGGTTGCGTAGAGCGTCCCAAGCTGCGTCCACGCCGTTCCATCGAACGCTACTTCGCCCTCGGTCATCATCCCCGCGCCCAGATCATGCGTCCGCCCGTCATCTCGAGTGCACAGTCGATGGTGACGACCAGGCTGAGCGACAAACGCTCTAAGATCTACCTGCAGCGGTCCGCACGCGGAAAGCGACATCGGCCGTCCACCTCCCCTCGCGAACATCGTGCACGCGGATCAGATCGGCTCCGCGGGCGATCGCCACGGCGTTCGCTGCCACCGTTCCCACGAGCCTGCGCTGAGAAGGCACGCCGAGAAGCTCCCCGAGGAAGGATTTCCGGGACAGCCCCACGAGAACGGGGACACCCAGGGACACGAACTCAGATACCCCCGCCAGCAGCGCCAGATTATGTTCGAGCCGCTTACCGAAGCCGATCCCCGGGTCCACGACGATCCGATCCCTCGCGATCCCCGCCTCCAGTGCCGCTCGGAGACGGTCCTCGAGGAAGCTTCTCACCTCCCGGACCGGATCCGTGTACCGGGGATCCTGCTGCATCGTCCCCGGTGTCCCCTGCATGTGCATGAGCACCACCGCCGCGCCATGCCGGGCAACCGTCGCCGCCATCTCGGGATCGAATCGCATCGCGCTGATGTCGTTTACCATGATCGCTCCAGCTTCCAGCGCCGCATCCGCGACGGCAGCCTTGGTTGTGTCCACGGAAACAGGGACCTCAGTTCGCTCAGTCAACCAGGAGATGATCGGAGCAACCCGATCCCGCTCCACATCGCCGGGAACCGGTCGCGCGCCCGGGCGACTTGACTCCCCTCCGACGTCGATGATGTCGGCGCCCTCGTCGATCATATCCAGCGCGCGCTTCCCGGCTTTCACGGGATCGCTCCATCGACCGCCATCGTAGAAGGAGTCGGGAGTCACGTTGAGCACGCCCATGACAAGCACCCGGTCGCGCGTTCTCCACCACGTGTGTAGTCCGTCCATCGGCGGGAAGACAGTATACCACAGCACTACACGCCCCACGCTGGTTTGACCGGCACCGAAGCCGCCACTACAATAGGGCCTCCGATCTTCGACCCCATCGACCGGAGGAGTGATCACGCACCGTGAAAGTGGTTCTTACTGAAACCCTTGATGCGCTGGGCCACGTGGGCGAGGTGGTTGACGTGGCCGACGGCTACGCACGCAACTACCTCTTTCCGCGGGGGCTCGCGCTCGAACCCACCGCGCACAACATCACGCGCTACGCGAAGCAGAAAGCGGAGCACGAAGCGATGCTCGAGGAGCGCGAGGCGCAGGCGAAGCACTTGCGTGATGTGCTGGCCGACAGAACGCTGACGTTCGTCCGCAAGGCACACGACGACAACAAGCTCTACGGTTCCGTTCGCGCTGAGGACATCTCCGCGCAGATTGAGGAAGAGATCGGCAGTGCTGTCGAGCCCGGTCGCATCCACCTCGAGCAGCCGATTGAGACGACCGGCCCCCACTCGGTGACCGTCGGTCTGTACAGGGACATCACCGTCGAGCTACGGATCCGCGTGGAAGCGGAGGGAGCCGAAGCCGAGGAAGCGTAGGGATGCTCTCCCGGATGGCAACGCTCTCGCTGAGCGGCCGGCCATCCTGTGCTCGCGTCCTGCCCACGACTGGATGGCGCGTGTTGTGTCGTATTCTCGCCGTCGGTTCCCCCATCTTGGTTCCGCACCTGCGCCTGCGGAAGCCAACCACCCAGGACGCTCCACGTTGCGAAGCCGTCCGATGACCGGGTACCTCCGCGACGTCTTGGTCATAGCGGCAGCGACGGCGTTGTCCCGGATGTTCGGGCTGTTCCGCGATGTGGCGATCGCAGAGCGCTTCGGAGCGTCGGCGGCCTACGATGCGTTCATCGTCGCGTTCTTCGTTCCACACCTGCTGCGACGGCTCCTTGCAGAGGGCGCGCTGTCGACCGCGTTCGTCCCCGCGTACACAGCGTCGATGATCGATGGCGAGGACGCTCACGGATTGGCAAACAACGTGCTATCCATCCTTCTTCTCGTCTTCCCCCTGATTGCGATTGTCGGCATCCTGCTTGCACCGTACTACGTGCCGTTTCTCGCAAGCGGGTTTGACCAAGCGAAGCTCGCGCAGACCGTCCTTCTGGCTAGGATCCTGTTCCCGTTCATTGCCCTGGTGGGACTCGCGTCCGTGTTCACCGGCATCCTCCATGCCCACCACAGGTTCCTTCTCCCAGCGCTGTCACCCGTGCTGTTCAACGTAGGAATGCTAGTCGGCGCTCTGCTCCTTTGGAAGTGCTTCCCCGAACAGCCGGTGCTTGGGCTTGCCATCGGGGCGTTGATCGGAGGCGCAGGCCAGCTCGTGCTGCATCTGCCGGCGGTGATTCGACTTGGCATGCGTTTCCGTTTCGTTCTCTGGCCGCTGCATCCGCGACTGCGACAGATCGCGGGACTGATGACGCCTGCCCTTCTCACGCTGGCGATCACGCAGGTGAACCTTCTCGTCGACAACAAGCTCGCCTCACACCTCGGCGACGGCAGCATCTCCGCCCTGCAGTACGCGACTCGGCTGTTCCAGCTCCCGCTAGGTGTGTTCGCCGTGAGTGTCGCCGCTGCGCTGCTGCCTCGGCTCGCTGCCTCCGCCACACAGCGACGACACGAGCAGCTCTCCGTGCAGCTGCAGCACGGCTTGCTGATGGCGTTGTTCGTGCTGCTGCCGTCCGCACTGGGCCTCCTGCTCGTGGGGCGCGACGCTGTCACGGTCCTCTTCGAGCACGGCCGCTTCACGGCGGACGATACCGTTCGCACGGCCCACGCACTCGCCGCCTACACACTCGGCATCGTGCCATACGGCTTGACGTATGTGTTCACTCGTGCCTTCTACAGCCTCGGCCGGGGAGTCTACCCTCTGGCCGGCATGGCGCTGGCTGTGGCTGCCAATGTCACACTCGACCTGCTTCTCGTCGGCACGATGCGCGAAACAGGTCTCGCCGTGGCGACATCGCTCGCCGGCATCGTCAATGCGGCGGTCCTCGCCGTCGGCCTCCGCTCCATGCTACGGCCGGCGCCCCGGCAGATCCGCCAGGTCATGATGGTCGTAGCGGGAAGCGCCCTGCTGGGCTTCGCCGTTTGGGGCTCGCAGACTCTCGCTTCTGAGCTCTCCCCAATGCTGCGCCTCGCGACCAGCGTCACCGTAGGGGCGATCGTCTACGGCGCGTTCGCCCGGATGTCCGGGCTCCATCAGCTTCTCACTGGCCCTCACGCAGATCCTGAGGTGTGACGATCAGCCCCGAGCGCTCAGGAGGTGGCGAGGCCACCGGACGACTGGCAACCCACGCCGCCAGACCTCGAAGGAACGCCCGCGGCGCCTCCGCATCCCGTAGCGCCGTGAGAATCAAGCCCACCCGAGGAATCGCCGCACGCAGGGCCTCCCGAGAGACGAGCCCCGCGCCAAGCGCGCGTTCCACCTCGGAGAGCACCGTGCGCGTTCGCGCCGCGGGTGGTCCCGCGATGATCTCAATCGGACTCAACAGGCTGTCGAGCTCCTCAAGGACTCGCTCCAGATCGTCGTCGGTGGCGCGCTCATCGTCTGCGACCGCCGCCATCAGGCAACGCTCGAGAACGCCCAGCGCCCGAGCTTCCTCCTCCGACACACCCCGCACCGTCTCCAACCACGCATCCCGGTAGCGCTCGCCCTGGCGCTTCAATTGGAACGGCTCGTGTGCCTTGAGGTGAGCGCAGGTAGGAGGGCACGCGATGCGCACCAATCGATCCGCACCGCAACAGCGACTGCAAATGCTCACGCCGAGAGCGGGGCAGGACCGACGTGCTCTCCGTCGTCCGCACTGTGGGCATGTCTCCGGCATCGTGCCACCTCCCGACACCGCTTCAGGACCAGGGCACGCTGCTCCGATGCGATCGGGCACCGCGACAAGTCCTACGGTGACGCATACGCCCCGGCGAAACGCCGTGCCCAACTGTCTGCCGCGAGGAGCGCGTCCACTGTCGGGCGCTCCGCCACGTCGCTCGCGTGGCTCGCCAGCCACTCCGAGACAACACGATCGAGGCCGTCCGCAATCCCCGTGAATCCGATGCCGCCCCCGAGGAAGCGGTCAACAAGCACCTCATCGGCGGCGTTCGCCACGGCACGAGCCAGCGCTCCGTTGCGTGCCGCACGGAGCACATGGCCAAACCCAGGGAAACGGCGGCTCTCCAGCGGGAGGAAGCGAAGTCCATCTAGCGCGCCTGGGCCGACTCGAGGCAGGGAGAGGTTATGGCGCTTGGCGTCGGTGATCGCGTGTGCGATCGGCAGACGCATGTCCGCGGGGGCAAGGTGCGCAATCCACGCCCCATCCAGGAATTCGACCATCCCGTGAACCACGGCCTGCGGATGCACAATGGCATCGATCCGCTCGTAGGGAAGATCGAACAGGAAGTGGGCCTCGATCACCTCCAGCGCCTTGTTCACCATGGTGGCTGAGTCCACCGTCACCCTGCGGCCCATGCGCCACGCGGGATGAGCGAGAACCGCATCCGGCGTCACGCTGTCAAGCTCGCCCGGTGGCAGATGAAGCAGCGGGCCGCCCGATGCGGTGAGTACCACGCGCTCGACTTCCTGCGGTGCTCCCGCTCGAAGGCACTGCCACAGCGCGTTCAGTTCGCTGTCGATCGGAACCAGAGCGCCGCAGCCTGCGTTCAGCCTCTCCCGAACCAGCTCGCCGCCAACCACCAGCGTTTCCTTGTTGGCAAGAGCGACGGTACACCCGCGGTCGAGGGCATGCAGCGTCGGCGCGAGCCCCATCGCCCCGACCAAAGCATTGACCACAAGCTCGGCGTCGCCGCTGGTCACGACCTCGAGAAGCCCGTCCTCTCCGTGGACCACCGATTGCCGCGGTCGCTGGCGACTCAGAGCTGCAGCGGCGGCAGCGTCGGCAACGCTCACCAAGGTCGGCGTGAACTCCGCCACCTGCTCCGCCAGCCGTTCGACGTTCCGTCCAGCAGCAAGGCCGGCGATTTCCCACAGCTGCCCCGCTTCACGTAGCCGGCGAATCACATCCAGGGTCTGGCATCCAATCGAGCCCGTGGAGCCGAGGATGACAACGCGTCGGGGGCGGGACACCGCTAGACCGCCGGCTCGGGAAGCAATTCGGAGAAAAGCTGCCGGAGTTCCTCGCCAGCGATGACCTCGCGATCGATGACCTCCTTGGTGAGGCGATCGAGCACGGAGCGATGGGCCTTCAGAAGCTCTTTCGCCCGTTCGTGGGCACGCACCAGCAGCGACCGGATTTCGCGATCCACCAGCGACGATAGCTCCTCCGAGTGCTCGTCGCTTTTCACGATCTCCTCGCCGAGGAACACATCCACCCTCTCCCGCGCAAGACTGATCGGTCCGAGCTTGTCACTCATGCCGTACTGCACCACCATCTCCTTCGCCATCTGCGTCGCTTGGCGAAGGTCGCCTTCCGCCCCGCTCGAGTGTTCGTCGTACACGATCTCCTCGGCGGCCAACCCCCCGAGGATCGACACCAGTCGATCCTTCAGTTCCGACTCCGTCGTGGTGAAGCGCTCCTCTTCCGGCAGCCACCGGGTGTGTCCCAGCGCCCCGTGCGACCGGGGGATGATCGTCAGTGTGTGCGCCGGCCAGTCGCGGTGCAGCAGGTGCCCGACCAGCGCATGCCCGCTCTCGTGGTACGCCAGCCGATCACGCTCATCCGCCGTGAGGATCATGCTCTTCCGCTTCAAACCGAGTTCCACTCGATCGGCGGCCTCTTCGAAGTCCTCCATCGTGATCTCGGACTTGTCCTGACGGGCTGCGAGCAACGCGGCCTCATTGCAGATGTTCCGCAGATCCGCGCCGACCCAGCCCCGCGTTCGGCGGGCGAGCACCGGGAGGTCAACATCGGGGCCGATCTTCTTGCTGCGCACGTGCACCTCAAGGATCGCTTCGCGCTCCTTCAGCGCTGGCGCAGGGATGACCACCCGCCGATCAAACCGCCCGGGGCGCAGCAGAGCGGAATCCAACACGTCGGGTCGGTTCGTCGCCGCGAGGATGATGATGCCTGTGTTCGCCTCGAATCCGTCCATCTCGGCAAGTAGCTGGTTGAGCGTCTGCTCGCGTTCGTCGTGGCCGCCACCAAGGCCAGCCCCGCGCTTGCGCCCCACGGCATCGATCTCATCGACGAAGATGATGCACGGCGCACTCTTCTTGGCCTTGTCGAACATGTCTCGCACACGCGCTGCACCCACGCCGACAAACATCTCGACAAAATCCGAGCCACTGATGGAGAAGAACGGAACCTTCGCCTCGCCAGCAATGGCCTTCGCGAGAAGCGTCTTCCCCGTACCTGGGGATCCGACAAGCAACACGCCCTTGGGAATCTCAGCGCCCAGCCTGGCGAACCGTTTCTGATCCTTGAGGAAGTCGATGATCTCGCGAACCTCTTCCTTGACCTCGTCCATTCCCGCGACGTCAGCGAACGTGACCCGCGTCGATTTCGGCTGCACCAGTCGCGCCTTGGACTGCCCGAAGGCGAGGGCACCTCCGCCTTGCGTCCGTCGTATGATGTAGAACAGCACGCCGAGCACGAGAAGGATCGGAAGAAGTGAAACCAGCAGGGTCAGTCCCCAGTTGCCCTCCGACGACGGCTCGAACTGCACGGCGATGGCTTCCCCGCTGGGGCCCGAGCTTCCCTGCAGCCACGCTACATAGACTGCGGCGTCCTCAGGGAGCTGAGCCACGATCTCAAGGCGGGGCTCCGCCCCAACCAGCCGATAGGTGAACTCGTCGACACCGGCAAACCCGGGGTCCGGGCTGTAGCGAAACGACCCATCCGCTCGGAGCGTCAGCTCGCCGTGCGCAACATCGTCGACCAGGAGGACGGCTTCAGACTCCCCGAGTGGCTTGCCAGTCCGTTCGCTGACCGGTGTGCCATCGTTACCGAGGACCCCCGGCGAGCCCATCTCCAGCGGGGCGTCCTGCGCTGTCGTGTACTGGTCGTCCACAGCGAACACCAGATCGTCGATCGGCTCAGGCGCCGAGGTGCTTCTTCCCGGGGCGCTCACTGCTTCGCCCACGAGAATCGTTACACGGGCGTCGTCCCGGTTGCTCGCCGTCACGGTTCCGCGCGCGTCCTTGATCGTGACGGACAGGATCCTCCCGCCGTCGACGAGTTCACGAAACTGCGTGTAGCTGATCTCGTTGCGCGAGCGACTGCTGTTCCACCAGGATTGCATCACAATCAAGGCAATGATGACCAGCACGGCCACGAAAGCGATGTTCCTCAGATTGCGGTTGCGCACGTCGCGCTGTGGGTCTCGCTCCATCCCAGGGCTCCTCTGTCCGAACTGCGGGATTGTACTACCCCCACAGGATCACGTCCAATGTCCCTATTCATGCGGCATAGCGCCCCCGAGAGGGGAAGGCCTCGCGGTCCTCAGCGGAGAAGACGGCGCCACAGCTGGAGCCGCGGGAAGCAACGCTCCTCGCCACGAAACAGCCGTTGGATATTGCTTCGATGCGTCCAGAAGATGAACAACGCCAGCACCGAGGTCAGGATGAGAAGCAGACTGGGATATCGGGCTCCGGAGGGCGTATGCAGCACCCCGACCCAGATGGGAATGGACGCGGCAGCGGCCAGCGATCCGACGGAGATCATCCCGGTTGTCGTCACCGCAAGCAGGAATGCGCACAGCGCGAGGGCCATCGGGATCGGCGCCACAGCGAACAGCATGCCCCCTGCTGTGGCCACACCCTTTCCCCCTCGGAATCCAGTGTAGACAGGGAACACGTGCCCAACGACCGCGGCGACGCCGCACAACAACGGCATGATCGCCAGCGCCTCACTTGGAAGCGCGAGAGGAAGACGGGGCACCGCCGCGGCAGCGAGGGCGCCCTTGGCAACGTCGACCACAAGGACGAGCAGGCCCAACCTCCATCCCAGCACCCGCCACGCGTTGGTGGCCCCTGCGTTGCCGCTGCCGTGCGTCCGAAGATCGATCCCACGCGACAGCCTGCTGACAAGGATCGCCGTCGGAAACGCGCCTAGCAGGTAGGCAATGAGTAACCGGATCGCGATGCCCATAACGTCCCATTGTACTCGCAACGAGTCTGGCCCACGGAAGCCGTCACGGCGTATCTGCGCTCACAGGGAGGGCACACTTCGCCACGGGTTGCGTCGGGGATCAGACGGGTATTGGCAGCGGCCGCGGAGGACTAGGCTACCAGGCGAGGCTCCAGCCCGTCTCCACAAACCATGTGGCATCCCAGTTCCACGCTGCACCGAACTGGAACTCGAAATCCTCTCCGAACGGCACCTCGAGTTCCGCTTCCAGTCGATTCCAGTCGAACAGCGCCAAACCCGGAGCGGGGAAGCTCATCGCCACGCTCCACCGGCCTGCCGATCCACAGCAGACCACCAGAGGACCCGAGAGCGATATGAGCTCCGTCCCGTCATCCAGGGACTCCTTGAGCAGGAACAGCACATCCCCAGCGAACGTCGCTTGGATCTCCAGTTCGTGCACGTTGATGCCATCGAACTTCCACGTGTTGTCCGGCCCGACCAGCTCCGCCCCAAGTCGCACACAGACATCCGCAGACGGCAGCTTGAGTCTCAGCCCGGTGAGCGCACTCTTGGCGTCAGCAGTGAACGTGGTCTGGATCTGCCCCAGCACATCCACTCCATACTTGCCCAACGCGAAAATCGGAACGTCCCGCAGAGTCACAGACCAGGAGTCGAACCCGTCCGGGCAGACCATCGACAGATCAGCATCGATGCGCATTCCACAGTCGATCCACGGCCACGATGCAGAGATCTCGAGCTGTTCGAAGGCTCCCCCGCAGA